>WNFD01000097.1_pt1 | contig 127852 bp, 111 predicted proteins | sample 5400491 | NCBI WGS metagenome assembly WNFD01 (sample SAMN13153343, study PRJNA577476) | soil metagenome | isolation source: 120 cm saprolite under Douglas fir tree site 2 hole 2 replicate 2 | place: USA:California | collected 2015-04-18 | reverse complement strand
CCTGATGGTGGCCGCGTTCGCGCGGCGCCGCAAGGACTGGGCCATGCTGTCGATGGCCGCGATCGTGGCCGGCCAGCAGCTCATGGTGCTCGCCGACAATCCGGACCAGCTGTTCCGCTACATGGCCACCGCGCTGTTCGTCGGCCCGATGCTGATACCGCTGTTCTTGGCGCGCAACCGGCAACCGCCGCAGGTGGATACACCGGATAGCCGTGAAGCGTGATGACAAATATGAGGTAAAGCAAAGAGCAAGGCTCCGTAAAAGAAAGCGTAAAGGCTCCATAAAATAAACCGCAAGGCTACGCAAAGGAAATCGCCGCTTTCCTGCACTGGCCTTCGGATGATCGCCCACTCACGGTCCGGCCAAAGAGATCTCGTCACACGCGGCCTCGGTCAACAGGAACAGCCGGACATGGCCACCAGCCGGGGTAATGAGGCGATCTCCGCTCTTGCGTGGGAATTTGTGGAGTCCAGAATCTCGTCGACATATAGTCGACTAAAACCATTACACGGGGGGTGGCCGTGCTCGGCCGTGGGTGACCCATATGCCGTCGCGGGGAGTTCTCAGATGCGAGCGCTAACAGGCGCAGGGCACGCCGCACCCCCCATCGGCGGTGCCGCCCCCACAGGACGACGCCGCGCCGGGTCGCTCGCCAGAGTGGCGATGTTGCTCGCCGCGGCCTGGCTGCTGCCGCTCCTGACGCACGCACTGCGGGTCGACTGGGTGCTCCTGGTCGTGCTCCTGCTCGGCGTTGGCTCGGTGCTCCGGGCTGGCTACTCGCTGCTCGACCGGCTGATGCTCGCCGGGATCCTGCTGGCTGGGATGCTGGTGGCGGGCGGGCTGCTGTTCTCGTTCTGGCCGTGGGGGCTGGAGCCGGTCCCGGTCGCCGGCACGCTCCTGACGGTCCTGGTCGCCGTCGGCCTGACCGGACGGCGGCCCCGCCTGCCGGCCCGGCTCTACGGCTCCGACGCGATCATCGTTGGCGCTGGCGCATTCACGGCCTGGGTCCTGCTTGCGCCGCTCGCTGGCCGGTCATTGAACAGCCGGCTGTCCGTCACAACCGGGGCGGAGGACACGTACGCGCACTTCGCTCTCTTCGACACGATTCACCGGCTGGGCGGCTACGCGTTCCTGCACCCAGCGCAGGCGGGGCTCTCGCTCGCGGCACCGACGCAGAACGTCTACCCGGAGGGCTCGCATTACCTGTATGCCCTCCTGGACATCTTCCTGCGCTCCACGACCGACCCCGGCCCGGCGGCGGCCGCTTTCAGCCGGTATTTCGACGACAAACTGGTCGGCTTCGCGTTCCTTGTGGTGGCCGTGACGTGGTCGGCCCGCTGGGTGGCCGGCCCGGCGATGGCCGGCTGGCGCCGCGTGTTCATCTGCTCAGTGGTCGCGTCCCTGGTGATTGTCGGCCCCCTCACCGGGCTGATCGGGGCCGACTACGATTCCGAGACGATCGGGCTCGCGCTGCTGGCCCTGACCGTCGCGGTCACCGCACGGCCCGCCGGCCGCCCGCGAGAACAGGTTCTGCTGGTGGCGGCGGCGCTGATCGCCTTGTTCTACACCTACAACCTCTACGGTCCGCTAGCCCTCCTTGGCATCGTGGCGGCTGCCGCCGTATATCGTCGCCGCCTGCTGCGGCACCGGCTGTTCACCGCGGTCACCTGGGCGGTCGCGGCGCCGGTCGCGCTGCTGCCCACGGCCATCGGCGTGCTTTCCGGATTCAGCGCGACCAGGCAGCTCGGTCTCGACGGGGGCAACGTTTTCGGGTTGAGCCGGTCCACCTTCGCGGGCCTGGCGCTAGTGATCGTGGCCAGCATGGCGACCCGGGCGGGACGCCGCTCCGGGGCCTGGCGAGCGGTCGTTGCGACCGTCGGACTGGCGGCCGCGGCCGTCGCCATCCTTGGGATCTATGAGAGCCGGACCCCGGGCGGTCTTTCCCCGAACTACTACTTCGACAAGGCCCTGATCGGCGTGTACGTCATCTGCCTGGTCGGCTTTGGCGCAGCCGGGCTGCTGCTGAGGCCGGCCCGGAGCGCGGAATCCGCCGCGCGGCAGCCTCGATGGCGCACTGACCTGCTGCCGGGTCTGGCCGCCGGCCTGATCGCCATCACGTTCACTACCGGGCTCCCGTGGGGCATCCCAGCCGCCCACGGCAGTGGCACGCCCGAGTACAGCAAAACCTGGGCCTACGCCTGGTGGTCGGGCAAAGTCAGATCGCGCGTCGGGCCCGCGCTGCAGGCGCTCGACCGGGCTCGCCTGCTGGGCGATGGCAAGCCCGCTCTCATCGTGAGCAGTAACTCGGGCTTGGTGAACTGGGAGGCGTCGTTCTTCGACGCCGTGCTCAACCGCGACCTCGGCATCATCAAGAGCACGTTCAACCCCCTCCTGACGGCCGGCACCGTCATAGCCACCGGCACGAGCCGCAAGGACCGGGCCGCGCTGGCCCATGGCATCGGGATCGTCGATAAGATCATCTTCATAGGCCCGCGCCACCTCCAGGTGATCGTCTCAGACCGGGGCCTCGACACCAGGCTCCGGTTGTTTGCCCGGGCCCACCCGGGCCTGGGCCTGACGATCAAGTACCTGCCCCAGATGCGCTGACCGGGGTTCCGCAGGATCATCCAGGGCAGTCTTCACCCGCAGGATCCTGGCGGGCCGGGGCCGCTGGCCCGTGACCCGGCACGTCTGCGGGCGCGCCAGGCGAATCGGCGATGCCGGGCTAATCCAAAATCCCCACAAACGTTGGGGAATGAGGAGGTTGACTAGAGCTACGCTCTCGCGGGCAGGTGTACCTGGCTGCGGGAGCACGCGGGGGGTAGTGGGGAGACTGCTGGTGATCATCAAGGACGGCGCTGCCCCGACCCGGGCAGCGCCGGTGGCGCGTGGCCCGGCGGCCCAGGGGGCCCGGCGCTGGGTGTGGCTGGGGACGTTCGCGGCCATGGCCGGTTTCCTGCTGGTGCGGAGCAGGTTCCTGTTCACCACCCGGCTCACTGAATCCGCCGACCCAGCCGCCAATTCGATCTTGGTGGTACAGGCGGAGCATTTCACGCTGCTGCACGGGAACTACTCGCGGGAGGAGTTCTTTCACCCGGGGCCGGCTTACCTGTATCTGATGGCGGCCGGGCAGTGGCTGTTTCATGACCTGACCCACCTGGTGCCGACGGTGTGGAACGGGCAGCTGATCGCGATCTTGCTGCTGAATAGCGCCCTGGTCGCGACGGTGGCATGGGTTGCGAGTAGCTGGGTGGGGTCGGCGTGGGCCGCGGTCGCGGCGGCAGCGGTGATCGTTGGCTTCGCCGCGGCGCTGAGCTTCGCGGTGCCCGCGCCGCTGAACCCAGAGATCCTCGCCTCCAACTGGATGCCGGATGTGTATGTGCCGACTTTCCTGGCGTTCCTCGTGGCCTGCGCGTCGGTGGCGGCGGGCCGGACGGCGCACCTGTGGCTCGTGGCCGCCACCGGCTGGCTGCTGATCCATGGCCATGTCGAGTTCCTGTTCTTCGTGCCGGTGATCGTCGCGGCGGCGGCCGTCGGGGCGCTGTGGCCGGCCCGGCGCGCGCCGTGGGCCGCGGTGCGCCGGTTTTTCCGCCAGCGCCGGTCGCAGTGGATTCCGGCGGCGGCGGTCAGCGCCGTGTTCGCGCTGCCGATCGCGGCCGACCTCGTCTTGCACTGGCCCGGGGAGTTCGGCAAGTACTGGAGCTACGCCAGATCGCCGCGGGCCGGTGGCCACCCAGCGACCGGGGCGCTCCGGTACCTGCTGTGGTACTGGTGGCCCGGGCCGTCCTGGCTGGGCGTGCTGGTCATGGCCGGCCTGGTCGCGGCGGCGGTCGTGGTGGCGGCCACGGCCCCCTTCCCGGCAGCTGCCGCCGGCCTGCGCCGGTTCCTGCTGGCTGCCCTGGGGATCATGGCCGTCACCACAGCGGCCCTGCTGTACTACGCCGCGCGCGGCATCGACGACCTGCCCTCCCACTACATCGGGTTTTTCTACTGGTCGGTGCCGCTGCTGGCCCTTCTGGTGGTGGTGACCGGGCTGACCGCCGCGTTGCACGCCCGGGTGGCCACTCGGGCGGTCCTGGCGGGCGCGCTCCTGCTCGCCCTCGGCGCCGGGGCGCTGGCGCCGGGCCTGCGGGCCGACGTGCACGACAACGAGCCCGCGCTGGCCTCCGCGGTGGCCGCGCTCGCCGCCCGCTCACCCGGGCGCCTGGTCGTCCTGCAGGTCGCCCCCCGCACGTCGTTCGACGCCGACGGGCTGGTGGCGCAAGCGGAGCGGTCCGGCGTGCGCATGTGCCTGACCGGGCCGTATTTCTATGTATTCGCGGTAACCAGCCGGTTCATCTGCGGGCCACGGCAGGAAGCCTCCGGCGTCACCTACCAGCTGCATCGCCTGCCCTATAGACCGGAGCCCGGCGTGCCGGTGATAGCCCGGCTCCGGTACTCGGTGCTCACCGCGGGAAGGGACGCGTTCCGGTGACAGACCCCTCGCCGCTGACCGACCCCTCGCCGCTGACCGACCCCTCGCCGCTGACAGCCCCCACGCCGGTGACAGAGCGCTCACCGGTGACAGAGCGCTCACCAGTGACAGCCCCCACGCCGGTGACAGAGCGCTCACCGGTGACAGAGCGCTCACCAGTGACTGAGCGCGAGATGCCGCGACATCCGGCCGGCGATGACGTGCACGGCGATAGCGCGGCCGTTCAAGCGGAACGTCCTCCGGCCCGCCACCGGTGGGTACTGCCCGTCGCCGTCGCGCTGGCCGGCGTGCTGCTGTTCCTGGTCTACCTGCGGCAGTCGTGGACGGTGGCGGCGAACTCCGATGGGGCCGGGAATGTCTTGCAGGCCTGGGACATGCTGCACGGCAACCTGCTGCTGCACGGCTGGTCGCTCTCGGACGCCTCCTTCTACACCACCGAACTGCCGCAGTACATGCTGATCGTGAGCGTTCTCGGGCGGCACGCTGATGTCATCCACGTGGGCGCGGCCATGAGCTACACCCTGGTCGTCATCCTCGGAGCCCTGCTGGCCAAGGGGCGCGCGACGGGCCGCGAGGCGCTGGCCCGGATGCTGATCACGGTGGGGATCATGCTGGTTCCGCAAGTGGGCAACGGGGTCTATGTGCTGGAGTCGTCACCGGGGCATATCGGCACGGCGGTGCCGCTGCTGGCGACCTGGCTGGTGCTGGACCGGGGAGGCCGGCGGTGGTGGGTGCCGCCGGTGGTGGGCGCCATGCTGGCCTGGGTGCTGGTGGGCGACGCGGTGACGTTGTACGCGGGCATCGCGCCGCTGGCCGTGACCTGCGGCGTGTGGGTCTACCGGCGCGTCGTGATGAATCGGCAGCCGGTGGCGTCGGCCTGGTTCGAGCTGTCGCTGGCGGCGGCCGCGGCCGCGGCGATCCCGGTTGCCTCGCTGGCGCTGGCGGTCATCCGCAGTCATCACGGCTTCGCGGTGGCGCCTGTGCAGAGCACTCTGGCGAGCGGAACACAGCTGGTTCAGCACGCGTCCACCACGTTCGAGGGTGTGCTGCTGCTGTTCGGCGCTGACTTCCTCGGCCTGCACCTGGGCTTCACCGCTCTGGGCGCGATGCTGCACGTGGTCGGGCTGGGCCTGGCCACCTGGGCGATCTGGCTCGGGATCCGGCTGTACTTTCGCGCCCGTGGCTCCGGCGATCTGGGCGACCTGGTGGTGGCGGTGCTGACCGCCGCCGTGCTCATCAACGTAGCGGCCTACACGCTCAGCACCCTCGACATCGACGCCCAGAGTTCCCGTGAGATGGCGGCGGTACTGCCGTTCGCCGCGGTGCTGGCCGGCCGCCTGCTCGCAAGCCGACTCATCGCGGCCAGAATGCTGCCCGCGCTGTCCGCGGTCCTCGCGGGTTACCTGCTCACCCTGGCCTCAGGCGTGACCCAGCCAGCCCTCCCCCCTGGGCGGCTACTGGCAATCCGCCAGCATCACCCTGGGCAGCGGGACGCGCACCCAGGTCAGGCAGGTGCAGTTCAACGGCCACGCGCTGGTGCGCTACCGGCGGGAGTCGCAGGCGTCCTGGTATGACCCGCGGCGGCACGACGCGACCTTCCTCGTGCTCGGCCCGGCCCAGCATCCCGTCACGGACTTCATCGGCACCGTTGCCGACATGCGGGCCATCTTCGGGCCGCCTGCGCACGTCTACCACCTGGGCCAGATCACGGTGCTGACCTACAACAAGAACCTGCTCCAAGGCCTTTCTCCTCAGCGCGGTCCGTAGTGCGCGCATTGGCTGCCGGGGCGGGCCCAGGTGCTCGACGAGGAACCGACCGTCGTCATCGGCCATGCGACCGGTCGTGGGTTCTGCCAGGCCTGTCCTGCTTCGGTTGCCGGACTGGTGGCGTGGTGGGCGGGGTCAGGGCTGGGCGTGCTTCTGGATGAAGACCAGCGCGGTGTCGGCGACTTCCCGCCACCCGTGGTCGATGGTGAGGGAATGCCCGCGGCCGGGGATCTTGACGATCTCGGTGACGCCAGGGTTGCGCTTTTGCCTCTTGTAGGAGGCGTTGGCGATGGCCCACGGGACGGTGTTGTCCATCTCACCGTCGGCGATGAGCAGCGGCCCGCGGTCGGGGTTCTTGGTGTCGACTTTCGCCTCGGTCCACGGGTTGAAGTTGGCGGTGGCCGCCTGGAACAGCGGGACACCCGAGGCCGGCACGGCGAAGGTGGCGTACAGCTCATGCGCCTCGGTTTCGGTGACGGCGTTGGCGAAGGCAAACCGGAACTGGTCGTAGGTGAGCGGGATGGCGCGGCCGCGGTTGGCGGGGTTACCGATCACCGGGGCGGCCGACTTGAGGGCGGAGACCGGGAGCGGCAGGACACCGCGGAACGGCGCGGGATCGATGGCCACCGAAGCGGCAGCGACGCCGCGGCCGGCCAGGATCTGGGTGAGCAGACCACCGAAGGAGTGCCCGATGAGGGCCGGCTTCTTCTTGAGCCTGCCGATCACGTCGCCGAAGTGGTCGGCGATCTGCCCGACACTCTTGTGCGCGAAGACCTCGGGGTGCCTGTTCGCATCCTCGACGGTGTTGGGATCATCAGGCCAGCCCGGCGCGAGGGTGACATAGCCTGCCCCCTCGAACACCGTCCGCCAGCGATCCCAGCTGGACGGCAGCAGCCAGAGCCCGTGGATGAACACGACCGGAGTGAGCTTAGAAGCATTGGCTTCCTTGATCTGCTGTGCTTCGTAATCGGTGATGTCCGCCATGGCGTTTCTCGTCCTCTCGGTAGTAAGGCTGTGGACCTGAGTCGCTACTCAGGTATCAGCCGGTGGCCTGAGCCGCGGCGATGATCACGCGGGTCACCGCGCCGGTTGGGAGATCAGGGACAGGTAATGTGCTCCGCTGCCAGCGGATGATCCGCGTGCCTGGGTCCGGGTGGATTGGCCATACCGGCATTCTCCGCCTGGGTGGGTGTGTTCGCGTCTATGAGATCCCTAGCCGACCCCCCGGCTCGATCGGCGGCCCGGCCCGCAGCGTGGGCTCTGGGCGGGGCGTTCGGCCTGTGTTCTGGCCAGGGAGCTGGATAAAGGGGCCGTGCCTCAGAGCACGCCGCGGCCTCGCGGTTCCTCGGCCGGGCGATTAGCCGCCGCATGCAGCGTACGTACGACCAGCCGGTGCGGGCGACCCTCGCCGCCAAGCAGGAGGAAATGCTGCGTACGCAGATCGCGATAGCCGAGCGGCATCCCGATCTGCGCGCCTGCCTGACCGATCAGGTGATCTTCCTGGCCGGCGGGAGCCGGGTACTACCTATGGCGGGCGTCATCGGAACGCTGACCCTGGAGCAGTCAGACGCCCTGGTAGCCAGGCTGCGGGACGCCTGATCTCAGCCCAGCCCGAGCAGACCCTCCCAGGCCGACCGACCGGCTCAGCGGCTCGCGGGCGGGTACAGGTAGGCCACGGGCAGACACCCGGTGGCCAGCCGACCAGAGAGTCGCCACGGCTGTGGCCGGTCATGCATGTGCCGGAGCTGTGAGAACTCCTTCCAGCCTGTCTTGAGCTGGCTCAGTGCATTCCGGTCGGCCGCCGACCCCCACGGACGGTGAACACCCACCAGGTACTACACGTGATAGTAGATAGCCCGGGCCAACATGGCCTGGGTCTCGAGCCGGCCGTTGCCGCCAGCCGACCCCAGTCCAGAGGAGTCCCACGCATGCGCAAGACAGGAAAGGCCCTTGTCCTCATGGCCATGGCAGCCGTTGTCGCCGGAGTGGCTGTTCCGACGCTGGCGGCAACGGCCCGGTCCGGGCCCGGTCCCCGGTCACCGGTTACCTTCACGCCCGGGTCGGGACAGTCGGCTGTCGACTGGAACCGTGAACTGATAACCATCCTCGGCACTCCGGGGGCTCAGCCCCCGACTGTGCATCCCACCCGCAGCTTCGCGCTCTTGCAAGCGGCCGAGTACGACGCGGTGACCTCGATCACGCACGCGGCCCCTCCGTACCTGTTCTCGGTGCGGGCGCCGCGCGGCGCCCGGCCGGACGCCGCCGCCGACCAGGCCGCGCACGACGTGCTGACCGCCCTCTACCCGCCGCTGAAGAGCGGGCTCGACCAGTTGCTCGCCGGTGAACTCGCGGCCATCCCCGATAGCCAAGGCAAGCAGCAGGGCATTGAGGTCGGAGATATCGTCGCCGAACGGCTGGTCGGCATCCGGTCGTCCGACGGATCAGCGGCCACCCCGCCGCCGTTTGTCGCCGGGAACCAGCCGGGCGACTACCGGCCGACTCCGCCCAATTTCCCGGCACCGGTGTTCACCAACTGGGGCTCGATAACGCCGTTCGTTCTGGATAACGGGCGTCAGTTCCGTCCGGCCCCACCGCCGCCGATCACGAGCGTCGCCTACGCCCACGCGCTGAACCAGGTCAAGAGCCTGGGCCAAGACTCCAGCACGACCCGCACCGCTGACGAAACAGCGCTGGCGAAGTTCTGGGGCGCGGCGCCGATCTGGAACGTATGGAATGAGATCGCCCAAAAGCTCGCCGTGTCCCGGCACGCCAACCTGGAGCAGACGGTCTCTGTGTTCGCGAATCTCGATCTCGCCCTGGCCGACGCCACCATCGGCATGTACGACGCGAAGTACCACTACCTGGTGTGGCGCCCGATCACCGCCATCCGGCTGGGCAACACCGCCGGCAACCCCGGCATCGTGGGCGACCCCAACTGGAACCCGCTCGCGGTCACCGCGGCCGACCCGTCCTACCCCGGCGCCCACGCGACCATCAGCCAGGCGGCGGCAACCGTTCTCAGCGCCTTCTACGGTGACCACCAGCAGCTGACCGTCAGCTCGGACGGAGCTCCCGGCGTGACCCGGGCCTTCGGCAGCTTCCAGGCGGCCGCCAACGAGGCAACGCTCAGCCGGCTTTTCGCCGGGCAGCACACCATGATCGACCTCGTGGCCGGCCAGCAACTCGGCCGCCACGTCGGCGACCTCGTGCTCGACCACTTCGGGCCGGCGCCAGCCGACGCACGCTAAGCAGGCGCACCGTGGGAGCGGTGGATGTGAACCACATCCACCGCTCCCCAGGCACGCCCCGGCGAGGACGCCCCGGCCGGCGGTCGCTCAGGTCGAAGAAGGCTCAGGCGGCCGTCCATGGCCCATGGCTTGCTAGCGAGCGGAATCGGTACGAACGCTCAACGGGAGCTACGCGTAGTCAGATGGAGAAGCAACAAAGGGCACCGCAGACACAACGATGCCCCCTCAGCCTGGCGACCCGGCCTCAGCGCAGATCGGCCCTCAGCTCAGCCCTAAGCGCAGATTAGGACAGGTCGAACTCGCCTGCCGTCACCCCAGCGGCGAACGCACGCCACTCATCCGGGGTGAAGACCAGTTTCGGCCCCTCCGGGTCCTTCGAATCACGCACAGCCACGGCACCGGGCAGATTGCGGGCAACCTCCACGCAGTCACCGCCATTGCCTGCACTCCGCGACGACTTGCGCCACTCAGCGCGGCTCAGGTCCATGTCTCCATCACCTTCGAGATCAGTTCAAGCGACGCCTTGGGCGGAAGAGCCTCAGCCCGCAACGTATCGAACGCCAGCGTACACGCCTTCACGATCTCCGGCCGATCGCTTATCTGCCCCCGGGCCGCCGTCTCCAGGTACACGATATCGGGCGCGTCATCGAACCCGGCAATGACGAAATGACCCGCCAGGCCGGCATGCGCACCCACAGACAGCGGAACGACAAGGATCTTGATCCTCGGATTGCGTGCCGCCTCAATCAGCCGCGCCATCTGCCCGCGCATCACCTTCGCCTCTCCCACCGGCCGGCGAAGCGCCGCCTCGTCCACCACGGCCCACAGAAATGGCGCGTTCTCCCTGGCCAAGACGGCCTGCCGCTCCATCCGCGCGCTTACGTGCTGCTCGATCCGCTCATCGGTGTCGTCGGGCCGACCCGCCCGCAGTACCTCCCACGCGTATTCGGCCGTCTGCAGCAAGCCGGGCACGATCATCGGCTCCCATGTGCGCAGTGACGTGGTCTCTCGCTCGATCTCCACCCACTCGCGGAACCACGACTCGTAGTTCTCCCGCGCGACGACGTGCTGATGCACCCGCGCCAGCAGGCCACCTGTGTCCAGGGCCGTATCGCAGCGCTCCGCGAAATCCAGGCTCGGTGGCCGCCGCCCCGTCTCGACCATCCCGACCAGGGAGCCGCTGTACCCGATCTCGTCGCCTAACTGCTCCTGTGAAAGTCCGGTCCTGGCCCGCGCCCGCCGAAGCTCCTCGGCAAACAGGCTCAGTGCGCCGTGATCGAGATTCCGGCTGGCGACCATAACTCACACGTCCTCACACCTGTGGGATTCCATCGTCTGCATCACCAACAAGCGCACGCGACCACTCCACGATCTCGATGTGCCCGCGCCCATTCTGGTCAAGCGTATCCCCGCCGCGACAGGCTGTTCTGCGAGATCCCAGCACACCGAAGACGGAAAAGGAGACGCGAATGACAGCCCGCGCGACATGGCCGGCAAGTCCTGCGAAGCCCGTGCCGCCGCGCGCCTTCACGCGCTCGTTCCCGGCTCGCCCCGATCAGGTCGGTGAGGCCCGCGCGTTCCTCTGCGCCGCGCTGGAAGGTTGCCCGGCGGCCGACGACGCCGTTCTCTGCGTATCGGAATTAGCTGCCAACGCGGTGCTGCACAGCGACTCCAGGAAGGCAGGTGGCACGTTCACCGTCCGGGCCGAAGTCCACCCCGGCGACTACCTGTGGGTCGAGGTGGAAGATAACGGCGGCCGGTGGCACCAGCACGCCCACGCCGACGGCCGCCCGCACGGCCTCGACATCGTCCGCGCCCTGGCCGCCGACTCCGGCATCGACGGCGACCCCGTCACCGGCTGGGTCGCCTGGGCGCGGCTCGACCTGTCCCCGCCCGGCCCGCCGCACCCTGCCGGTCAGGGAAGGGGCACCGCGCCAGCCAGCGCCGCCCGCAGAATCGCCCCGCACCACCAGCCCGCCACCCCGGCAGAGCGCTGACGATGCCTGACACCATCCCCGGCGGCCAGCACTCCACCGGCAACGACACCGGCGTCACTCAGGGCTCGTCACAGCGACACCGTAGTGATTCCGGTGCCGTTCCGCAGGGCTGTTTCCAGCAGCTGCAAGCACTCGAAAACGCGATCGCCTACCGGCGCGCCCGCGCCGCCGCCCCGTGCCCCGACTGCACCGCTGACGGCCGCAGATGCGACGACCACGCCTGTGACCTGCAGCTGATCACGGCCTATACCAGCAGAGGGCCATGGCCGCCATCGTGGACGTGTCCACACGCGTCCACGCCACCCTGGCCGGCCATGATCACGAAGGATTCCCGTCACATGCGTCCGTGAATCCTCCGTGATCATGGAAAGGGGTCGCCGTGACGGCCCGCAGTAGTCACACTCGCCACGATAGTCACGCTGGTCACAGGGCGGAGGTCCGCGATGACGACCAGACCCAAACGTGAGTGCTGGCATAGGACCAACTCCCGGCCGGGGTGCAGCGCAAGACCGCCTGGAATGACCCTCCTGGCTTCGGTGACTGATCGCTCGACGGGGTGCAGAAACCCTTGATCAACTCATGACCCTCATCAGAGCAGGGCACGGGGCGCCGGTGAACCAGTCGCAGACTGACCGTTTGGCCGACCGAGATAGGGTGGCGGCGTGGCTAGTGCGGGCGCCCTGTTCTGGGATCAGTACTTCCGCGGGCTGCGCGAGGCCGGTGACGATCTCGACTGGCAAGGGCAGTGGACCGAGCCGTTCCTGGCCCCGCTCCGGGAGGCGGGGACGCGCACCATCCTTGAGCTGGGGTGCGGAACCGGAAACGACGCGGCACGCCTGGCTCGCGAAGGCTATGCGGTTACGGCGATCGATCTGTCGGCTGAGGCCATCGAGCGGGCACAAGCCAAGTTCGGTTCGAGGGCCAGCTTCCTCGTCGCCGACATGGCCGCGCCGCTACCCTTCCGAGATAGCAGCTTCGATGCGGTGATGTCCAACGTCGCCTTGCACATGTTTCCCGACAGCGTCACGCGCTCGGTGTTCGCCGAGGTCAGGCGCCTGGTGCGGCAGGGTGGCCTATTCCTGTTTCATGTCAACGCGCTCGAGGACCGCCCGTTGCGCGCTCGCTGGCGGGCGGCCCGCGAGCTTGAGCAGGACTACGTGCTTGAGGAGTCCGGCCAGACGATGCACTTCTTCTCGGAGCCCTACCTGCGCGAACTCCTACTGGAATGGAGTGAGCTGCGTCTCGACCCGATCGAAATCGCCCATCGCGAGACGGGTGAGAAGTTCAAGCAGGTCTGGCGTGGCATTGCCCATCGCTGAGTCACTGCCAAGATCAACTTAGCCTCAGTGGGATTGGCTAGAGGCCCACCAGGTAACCAACGACCTGTTCGCAGTGATCGGCCGCGCTGGGGGTAACGCTCCGTGAAGCTCGATATGAACACTACAGTGAACTCCGTACCCGTCTGGGAATCTTGCTCGCCTATATCTCGCTCTCGCTGGAAGCCTCCTCCCCAAGGAGTCCACCGTGTCGTTGGCGTCCTCGATGTTGTTTAGCCTTGGGCACGGGATCAGCGCGCGTCCTGATGTGATCGTCGCTGTCAGCGCTCTGCTGGTCACGATCATCTTGTGGCTCATCGACCACCGGCGCAAACGCCGGCGAATCAGCTACCGGGTACACATGAACACGCAAATCGGCGCCATGCCTGACATCCGTGGCACTGGTGATTTCGTGGTACGCAGCAATAACAAGGAAGTGCCTGACCCGAGCCTGGTGCTTATTCGGGTCAGCAACAGCGGTCGGATCGATATTGTTAAGGATGATTTCGAGGCAGAGATCCAGTTTACCTTCGGCAGCCGGCAAGTCGAGTCTGTTGAGGTGTTTGAAGCAAAGCCGCCCGCGCTCAATCGTATCCTGCAACCAGATCCAAATACCAACCCTAACCAAGTGGGCCTGACGTCCAGGGGAAGCCAGATCAGCTTGCCCAAGTTCGCTTTAAACCGGGGAGATCGATTCAAGCTACTGATGTTGCTGTCCGGCAAGGGAAACACGGTCGAAGGTGACGCGCAGCTAGAGAGCGGCAATTTTGTCGAGGACACTAGCGGGAACGGCCCGAGCCGGCGAACGATCATTTTCGGTGGGGTGACCTTGCTATTGCTGGGTTCCCTTTCTGGGCTGCTGGCGTTCCGCCCAGCGCAGAATAGCAATACTGGCGTGCAGTGCGTCGCTGGCACCATCACCGTCGTTGGGTCGACGGCGTTCGAGCCGGCGATCACCGCAGTCGCTAGCGCCTACGGGCAAGCCTGCCCCAGTGCTACCGTCTCCGTGAGCGGCGTTGGGAGCGTCGCTGGAGTCAACAACTTGAACGGACAGTCCGACGCCAACAAGCGGTCTGCCGAGGCGGTGATGTACGACGGTGCGGTGACCCCTAATTCCTATCCCCAGTTGGTCGGGAACCCGCTCGCGGTGGTTATCTTCGCAGTGGTGGTCAATCAGCATACTGGGGTGCACAATCTCAGCGCAGATCAGTTGCGTGGCATCTTTATCTCAGGCACATACAGGAACTGGAATCAGCTAGGCGGCAACAATCTGCCGATCGATATCGTGGCCCGTGACACGGAGTCGGGCACTCGCACAACCTTCCAGAACACTGTCTTGGGTGGGGCGGACGAGCATGGACGCACTTCGGAGAACTGCACCACTCCCGATCGGGGGCAGGCATCGCCAGTAATGTTGTGCGAAATGAACTCAACCGCAGAACTGCTAAGAAACGTGAACGCTATTCCCGGCGCCATTGGCTACTCCGAGCTTTCGGCGTCCACTGCATATCCGAATGTCGAGCGCATACAGATCAATGGCCATGATTCGAATATCCAGCAAGACAGACGGCTCGCGTATCCCTTCTGGGCTACCGAACACATTTATACGTGCAATAAACCGCCGAGTGGCAGCCTGCTATCGGCATTTCTGAGCTATCTCAACAGCGACAAAGCCCAGAACGCCATCCAGAAGAATGGCGACATCCCGTGCGCGGGCCTCACACACCCTCGCCAGCAAGAACTTTGCGGAAGCTGACCATGGCTGACCCCTCGCGAGCGTCAGCCAATGCCTGGGCGAGGTTCCACGTGGTGCGCTATGGACGAACGCGCCGAGAGTCGCGAGATGCCACCCATGTATCGCGCGCGGTGCCTCACGGAGCGAGGGTGCGGCCGAGCCAGAGTCCGCACAGCGCTTGGGTGACCGCGACGAGAACGGTGGCCACGATCGCGACCGCGGCGGCATCCGCTTGGCTGGTCGGCGCGCGGCTTCCGATGACGCCCCGGAGATCATCAGGACTGCAGGTCACTTCACCCGCCTCTCCAGTAGAGTCCTCGGGATGAGACGGATTCTGGCCAGGCCGCGCGGAACCGCATTGGCGGACTTGCCGGCGGCAGATGCCGAGTTGGAGGAAACGCTCGACAACCTCGATGACGCCGACAACTACGCGGCCTGGATCTTCGAACTCATGGCCCCGTATCTGGGCGACGAGCTGCTGGAGGTGGGCGCCGGCCACGGAACCTTCACCGAGATCCTGGCGCCGAAAGCCAAGAGAGTCGTCGCTTCCGAAATATCCGGACGATGCGTCGGCATATTGCGCCAGAGGTTCTCGGATGACCCGTCCGTGGAGGTGCTGCACGGAGGCATCGATGCGGCGGCCAGCCAGGGCCCCTTCGATACCGCGATACTGATCAACGTTTTGGAGCACATCCAGGACGACGACGGCGCCCTGCGGGAACTCGCTGGCCTCCTCAAGCCTGGAGGGCGAGTCGTACTGTGGGTGCCCGCCTTCTCGCTCCTCTACAGCGACTTCGACCGGAGGATCGGCCACTACCGGCGTTACCGCCGGACCACGCTGCGAGCGCAACTCTCCCACGCCGGGTACCACGTGCAGGACGTGCGGTATGTCAACTCAGTGGGGGCCATAGCGTGGCTGGTGGTGGCCCGCTTCCTCCGCCGGACACCCACGAGCGGAGCACCGGTGAGGATCTTCGACAGGTACTTCGTACCGGTTCTCAAGCAGCTCGAACACCGGTGGCGGCCGCCTTTCGGCCAGTCCATCTTCGCAGTAGGTGCCTGGCCACAGGATTCGCTGGACAAGTAAAGCCAGCGAGCGTGCGCCGCCTCCGGCTAGGCGTCGGGCGGTCGCGGGGTGAGGGCACGGCCGAGCCAGAGTCCGCACAGCGCCTGGATGACGGCGACCAGAAGGGTGAACGCGATGGCCGCCGCGGCGTGTGGCGGCAGCCCGGCCAGTGCGGCGGCGACCCGTGCGGTCGCCCCGACCGCCGACCCGCGCCACGCTGACCACCCGAGCGGGATTCCCCAGCCGACCGCGGCCATCAGCGCGACCGCTGGCATCGTCACCCGCAGCCGCCAGCGCCCGTAGCGTGCCGCGATCCCGGCCGCTATCCCCACCACGAACGGAACAAACCACCAGCCGAACGTGGTCCCGCCCGCAATCACCCCGGCTCCGGCGACGCACCCGAGCGCCCAGCCCCAGGCAGGCCCGCGGTGGCCGGGCGCGAACGAAGGATAGTGCGGCCCCGGCGGGGCGGCCCGCTCCGCCGGCGGGGCGCCGAGCCGGCCGAGGCGGTAGGAGCCCCGCTTGCCGAGCCTGCGCAGGTCAGCCACGGGGCGCCGCACTCTCGCCGTGGCTCATGGCCGCATTGTCCAACGGATCGCGCCCGACGTGTACCCGCCTGCCGGAGGCAGCGGCCGGTAGCGTCCGTTCCACCAGTCGGCCACCTGGTTCTCGTACCAGGCAGACGCGGGGTTCTCGCTCTGCCCGCCCGGGTACACCCCCTCGCCCGCAGCCTGGCCGTGGCCGGTCCACCGGACGATCATCCGCCAGCTCGGGCCCGACTGCGAGACCAGGCCACCATCGGCGGCATTCACCGTCCACGGGTCCGCACCCGAAGGCCTGGGCCCGTACCCCAGCGCGGCGGCCTGGGTGAGCGAGGGAAACTGCCTGCTGTGCAGCCGGCCCCAGCCCCAGCCCGATGGCGCGCCGCCCAGCGTGGACGTCAGGTGCGCCACCGCCGTGGCGAACGCGGTTCGCATCACCTCGGCCGCGGTCCGGTGCTGGCCGCCCGGCGGGGTGAAGGCGGCGTTGCCCGGGTCGCGGAGTGTCCACGCTTCCAAGTCCTGGTTCAGGCTGACCTGCGCCGGTGACACCTTCAGCCCGGGACGGTCCTTGCCGACCGGCACCTTCGCCGCTGTCCACCACGGCTGGAAGACCGCCGACAGGTAGTCGGTCCAGAACGTCCACCACACCGACGCCGCCGCCGAGGGGGCGCCCATCGCGGCATCCCAGCCGGCCAGCAGGCTCGCCGCCGCCTGCTCACGCTGGCTGAGGCGCTGGCCGCGCAGCGCGGCCAGCAGCCGCGGCACGATCCGCGCGGCCAGCGGATCGGTCAGGCTAGTCTGCACGGCGGCGAAGCTGGCCGCGGTCATCCCGGTCCGGCCGCGCAACGCGGCGGATATCTCGTTGGCCCGGTACCCGGTGTCGAAGAAGTTGGCGGTCGTGCCGATGTAGTACGGGTACGACGGCCCGACCGGGCGCTGGTTCGCCGTGACCACCACATGACCAGGGGGGTCGTAGACCTGCGGCACCGCCCGGTAGGGGATGACGCCAGCGACGTCGCTGGATCCGGTGCCGGGCAGCGGCAGCCACGGGTCACCGCGGCGGACCACCGGGTAGTAGCCGGCCGAGATCGCGCCGATGTTCCCACGGTCATCGGCGTACACGAAGTTCTGCGACGGCGCCCGCCAGCCGGCCAGCGCCGCGCGGAACTGGGCGAAGTCGGTGGCCTGGCTGACGCCCAGCATCGCCGCCAGGTCCGGCGAGGGAACGCTTCCCATCCAGTCCACCGACGTGGTCTGGCCCGCCTGCGTCATGACCGGCCCGTGCACGGTGATATCCACCGTCAGGTGCACCGGCGGGGCGCCCCGGACCGGAATCGTGTCGTGCACCTGACGCATCCGCCGCCAGGCGCCGCGCCAGAAGTACTCTCCCGGGCGGCTCTTGCTGGTCTGCTCCTTGTAGAAGAGCGTGGCCTGGTTCTGCACGTCGGTGAGGGACCAGGCGATGTGGTCGTTGTGCCCGATGAGGATCCCGGGTAGGCCGGGCACGCTCACCCCGGTGACGGACAGGCCCGGCGCAGACAGAGCTACCTGATACCAGACGGAGGGGATGGTTTGCGGCAGGTGCGGGTCACCGGCCAGCATGGACGTGCCCCCGGCGACGGCCGGGCCGTTGGCCGCCCACGCGTTGCTGTCCGGGTAGCGGTGCACCGCTCCCGCGGGCAGCGCATTCACTTGGGCGAGCAGCGCCGATGCGGCCGTCGCCTCGGCCGCGGGGATGGTCGCCCCGGGCGCCGCGATGGTCGCCCGGGGCGCCGGGATGGTGGCCCCTGCCGCCGAGCTGGGCGCCAGGGCCGCGTTGGGCGCCAGGGCCGAGTTGGGCACCGTCGACGTCGCCGCGGCCAGCGTGCTGCGCGCGGCGAGGGGCGCGAGGCCGGCCTTGAGGTACGGCCCCGGGTCATAGGGGCTCTGCTGGTTCGGGGGGAGTACCGGGAACCACGCCATGGTGCGGGCCGGCCCGAGCGAGCGCTCAAGCAGCGCGTAGTCCAGCGGGGTGGTGGTGAAGTCCAGTTCCTGGGTCAGGTCCCCCTGAACGGCCAGGCTGTCCACCGGGGTCCAGTTCGCCGGGTAGACGCCGGCCAGGGAAAACAGGGCCGGCCAGTCGTGGCTGGCCCGGACCTGGGCGAGGTAGTCGTTCACCCCGCGCGAGTACGCCACCAGCGCGCGGGCGACCGGGCCGGATCGCGGTGTGGCGGCCCATTCCAGCTGGGCGGTGCGCAGCAGGCCGAGCCGCAACTCGAACTTGTCGGAGCCCACTGACGACGGGCCGGCGAGCTGGGCCAGCCGGCCCTCCCCGAGCCGCCGTTCCAGATCCATCTCGGTCAGCCGGAACCTGGCGTGCACATAGCCGAGCGCCAGGAACAGGTCACTGTCGACGGACGCGTGAATGGAGGCGACACCGTCGCTGGTGAACGAGACGCGGACCGGGTGCGCAAGACCAGGGATGGCCAGGGCCTGGGAGTGCGGCAGCACCGCGCCCCCGGCGGACGTCCATACACCGTGGCCCGGATCCAGCGCCGGGCCGAGCGCGGGCACCGTGCCGTAGCCGAAGGCGAGCACGCCGAGCGCCACCGCGGACGCGCCCAGCGCGATCAGTACGTGGATCACCCGCCACGCCCGCCTGGGACGCCGGGGCCCCACCATCATCTGACCACCTCTCTTGCATGATCACGCCCTGTTTCATGATCGCGGGCCCTGCTAGCCCGGGGGACAACCCCCGGACCCCGGGCATTACCCCACTTCCATGATCGCGGTGGATCACTGGCTGCCGGCGACCAGTGATCCACCGCGATCATGGAATCGAACGGTACGACGGGCGGCTGCCCGGCTCGACAAGGACTTCGACGTCATCGCCGAACTCACCGGCCAGCCTGTCGAGCGCCTCAACATGGCATGACCCTGAGACGCGCAGCCCGCGCTACCAGAGCGGGGGGTGGCGGTCCTTCCAGGGCCGGGCCGCTTCCAGTTGCGCGGACAGCGAGATCAGCGTGGCCTCATCCCCCATCCGCCCGGCCAGCATCACGCCGATCGGCAGTCCCTCGGAGTTCCAGTGCAGCGGCACGTTCACGGCCGGCTGCCCGGACACGTTGAACAGCGCGGTGAACGGGGTGAACGCCTTCTGGCGCTCGAAGTTCTCCGGGGGGTCCACCTCCTCGAAGTACCCGACCGGCACCGGTGGCAAAGCGAGGGTGGGCGTGAGCACGGCATCGTATTCGTTCAGGATCAAAAGGGCCGAACGGACGATGATCTGCAGGTAAGCCTGGGCGAAGATGAGGTCGCTCGCGGCGAGCGCCCGGCCCCGCTCCCGCAGGTAGCGGGTCAGCGGGCGGAGCCGGCCCTCCTGGGTGGGGTCCACAGGCGCCAGCGTGGCCACGGCATACCAGAGCATCTCGAAGGCGGGCACCGCGTCGGGGCCGAAGGGCATCTCGATGTCCTCGACGTCATGCCCGAGGCTGGCCAGCAGGTGGCTCGCGTCCTCGTACGCGGCCACGCAGTCGGGGTGCACGGCCGCGCCCTCGATCGGGTGGCGCAGCGTGCGGGCGATGCGCAGCCGGCCGGGCTCGCGGGAGGCATACCCGAGGAACGTCTCGCCGTACGGGAGCGGCGGCTGGGTGTACATGTCGCCGGGGCGGTTGCCGGTCATCACGTCAAGCAGCAGCGCGGCGTCAGCCACCGTCCGGGCCAGCGGGCCCTCGGTGGCCAGCCCGGCCAGGTCGGGCATCAGCGGCGCATTGGAGATCCGGCCCCGGGAGGGCTTGATACCGAACAGGCCGCACAGGCTGGCCGGGATCCGGATGGATCCGCCGCCGTCGCTGCCCTGCGCAGCGGGCGCGAGGCCGGACGCCACAGCGGCGGCGGCGCCCCCGCTCGACCCGCCCGCCGACCGGGTCAGGTCCCACGGCGTCCTGGCCGGCGGGCCAATATCAGTCTCCGTGTAACAGGGCAGGCCGAACTCGGGGGTGGCGGTCTTCCCGGTGATCACCGCGCCCGCAGCCCGGATCGCCCCGGTGACGTAGTCGTCCTCGGCCGCCACGTTGTCTGCGAACACGGCGGAGCCGAAGGTCTGCCGGACCCCCGCGACCATGTTCAGGTCCTTGACCGGGATTGGCACGCCGGTGAGTTCCGGCAGCGAACCGGGATCGTCGGCCTGCGCCACCGCCTTCTCCGCCCGCACCGCCTGGCTGCGGGCCAGTTCGGCGGTCACCGTGAAGAACGCCCCGACATCGGCGTTCATCGCCTCGATGCGCTGCAGGTAGTGATCGGTGACCTCGACGGGGGACAGTTCGCGCTGGCGCACCGAGCGGGCCAGTTCAATCACGGTGAGATCGTGAATATGGGTCACGTTACCGAACCGTAGCTCGACACCGGCGCCTGGTCCAGGAGCGGCTCCGGCGGGGAATGGCCCGGCCCAGGATGGGCACGCGTCCCGGAGTGTCCTGCGGGTCCTCCCGTTCACTACGTGCGCAATCCATTACTCTCTGACATGTGGATCGGATGATGGGGCCGACAGCCGGAGGGGCCAGGCCGGGCGACGCGCCGCCGGCCCGGCCGGGCGACGCGCCGGAGGCCGCACCCGAGTTCCTGCCCGGGCCACCACCGGAGACCGCGCCGGGGATCCTGCCGGAGGCCACGGCCGACGCCACACCTGCGATCACGCCCGATGCCGCCGATCTGCCCGCGGGGACACGGACCGAGCCGTGGACGGAGGGGCCGGATCGCGGGCCCGTCCCCCCGTTTCCCACGGACGAGCTGCGTGCCCGGCTCGCCAGCGATCCCCGGAAGTCCATGTGGATCCGCCGTGCGCTGGCCTCTGCCGCAGCCGGAATCATCGTCTCGGCACTGGCCGACTGGCGGCTCGGCCTGACCGCCGCGGCGGTCATCGCGATCGCCGATACCATCCACCGCTCGCGGACGACCGCGGCCATTCCCGCCGCTGTCAGGGCGCCATCGGCGCACCGGCGTACCAGGCGGCGGCTGGCCCGGCTGGACCGGGCCGGGTACCGCGCGCTGCACGCGCGGGCCGTCCCGGGAAGCCAGTGCGTCATCGATCATCTCGTCGTCGGCCCCGGCGGCGTGTACTCGGTGGACTCCGAGCGCTGGGACCGGCGGCTGCCGGTCCGCGCCACCAAGGGCGGGAAGCTCTATCACGGCCCGTTCTGCCAGGCGGACCGGCTCACCCACGCGATCTGGGCGGCCGATGAGGCCCGCAGGGTGGTCAGCGCGGCTCTCGGGCAGCAGCTCATGGTCAAGCCCGCCATGGTGATCTACGGACCCACCATCCCGTGGACCGTGGCCAACGTCCGCGGCGTCGATGTGTTCTGCGGCCGCAGGCTCCGTAAGTACCTTCAGCAGGCCGCGAAGGCCACCTCTGTGGCGCGGCTCGACCCCGACGAGATCGAGCGGATCCACGCGGCCGCCGCGCATGTCCTTCCCCCCACACGCTGACCTGGTCAACTACCGCGCCATGCGGCCTCGTCCGCGAGGTCGCCGGACGCCCCCATCCGGCCTCGGGCCGCCGGTACGCTGAAGGCTCCACACCCTTGAGGGGAGCCGGGCATATGCCACCGCTTCGATCCCGAACCGTCACCCACGGCAGGAACATGGCAGGAGCGCGTGCGCTCATGCGTGCCAGTGGGGTCGCGCGCGAGGATATCGGCAAGCCGATCGTCGCCGTGGCCAACAGTTTCACCGAGTTCGTCCCCGGCCATGTGCACCTGCGCGATGTAGGCCAGGTCGTCGCCGAGGCGGTGCACGCGGCCGGCGCGGTGCCGCGCGAGTTCAACACCATCGCCGTGGATGACGGGATCGCCATGGGGCACGGCGGCATGCTCTACTCGCTGCCCAGCCGGGAGCTGATCGCGGACTCGGTTGAGTACATGGTGAACGCCCACTGCGCCGACGCGCTGATCTGCATCTCCAACTGCGACAAGATCACTCCCGGCATGCTGATCGCCGCACTCCGGCTGAACATCCCCACCGTGTTCGTGTCCGGTGGCCCGATGGAAGCCGGCGTGGCCAAGCCGGGGGTGGACACGGTGCCGGGCGAGCCGGTCAAGCTCGACCTGATCGACGCGATGATCGCCTCGGCTGACGCGTCCGTGTCCGAGGAGCGGCTCAGCGAGATGGAGGAGGCCGCGTGCCCGACCTGCGGCTCCTGCTCGGGAATGTTCACCGCGAACTCGATGAACTGCCTCGCCGAGGCGATCGGCCTGGCCCTTCCCGGGAACGGCACGACACTCGCCACGCACACCGCCCGGCGCGCGTTGTTCACCCGGGCGGGCGAAACGGTGGTCGCCCTGACCAAGCGGTATTACGAAGACGGCGACGAGTCTGCGCTGCCACGGTCCATCGCTACCCGTGACGCGTTCGAGAACGCCATGGCCCTCGACGTGGCGATGGGCGGTTCCACCAACACGATCCTGCACCTGCTGGCCGCCGCGCACGAGGCGCGGGTCGGCTTCGGCCTCAAGGAGATCGACGAGTTGTCCCGCAGGGTGCCGTGCCTGTGTAAGGTCGCGCCGAGCAGCAGCTACCACGTCGAGGATGTGCACCGGGCCGGCGGCATCCCGGCGATCCTCGGTGAGCTGGACCGGGCCGGGCTGCTGAACCAGGGCGTGCACACGGTGCACAGCTCCTCCCTGCGTGAGTTCCTAGATGACTGGGACATCGGCTCCCCCTCAGTCACGCCGGAGGCTGTCGAGCTGTTCTACGCCGCCCCCGGCGGGGTCCGCACGATCAAGCCGTTCTCCCAGTCGTCCCGCTGGACCAGCCTGGACGAGGACCGGGTGGCCGGCTGCATCAGGGACCTGAAGCACGCCTACACGGCCGACGGCGGCCTCGCTGTGCTCTACGGCAACATCGCCCCCGAGGGCGCCATCGTGAAGACGGCCGGGGTGCCCGAGGAACTGTTCCGCTTCTCCGGCCCGGCGAGGGTCTTCGAAAGCCAGGACGACGCGGTCCAGGGCATCCTGGCCGACCTGGTCAAGCCGGGCGATGTGGTGATCATCCGTTATGAGGGGCCCAGGGGCGGCCCGGGAATGCAGGAGATGCTGTACCCCACGAGCTTCCTCAAGGGCAAGGGGCTGGGCCGCGAGTGCGCCCTGATCACGGACGGCCGGTTCTCCGGCGGAACCTCCGGGCTGTCCATCTGCCACGTCGCCCCGGAGGCGGCGGCGGGCGGGATGATCGCGCTGGCCGAGGACGGCGACCGGGTCGAGATGGACATTCCGCACCGCGAGATCCGGCTCGATGTGCCGGATGAGGAGCTCAGGACGCGCAGGGAACGGCTGCTGGACACGCTGGGCGGCTACCGTCCGGCGAACCGGGACCGGCCGGTCAGTGACGCGCTCCGGGTCTATGCCGCGCTGGCAACGTCCGCATCCACCGGCGCGGTCCGTGACATCAGCGTGCTCGGGCCAGCCGCCGGATACGGGCCAGCCGCGCCCGGCGCCAGGCACGGTCAGTGATCCGGCCCACGGCCTAGTGGCCGCGGCACGGGATTGGCTGGGGGGCGCGCGGCCAAGGACCCTCCCCGCCGCCGTCGTCCCTGTCGTGGTGGGATCCGGCGTCGCCTTCGGCTACGGGCGGTTCTCGCTGTGGCGGGCCGCGCTGGCCCTGGTGGTCGCGCTTGCCCTGCAGATCGGGGTGAACTACGCCAACGACTACAGCGATGGTGTGCGCGGCACCGATGAACGCCGGGTCGGGCCGGTCCGGCTCGTCGCGACGGGGGTCGCCCCGCCGCGCCAGGTCCTCAGCGCGGCACTGGGCTGTTTCGCTGTCGCCTGCCTGGCCGGCTTCGTGCTGGCCGCTGTCACCTCCTGGTGGCTGCTGCTGCTCGGCGCGGCGGCGGTGGGCGCCGCGTGGACCTACACCGGCGGCAGCCGCCCGTATGGCTACCGCGGCCTGGGTGAGGTCGCGGTGTTCGCCTTCTTCGGCGTGGCCGCCGTGACCGGTACCGCCTACGTCCAGGTGGGCCGGCTGACCTGGCTGGCCGTGGCCGCCTCGCTGCCCGTCGGGCTGCTCGCCTGCGCTCTCCTGGTGATCAACAACCTGCGCGACATTCCCTCCGACTCCGTGGTGGGCAAGCGGACGCTCGCGGTCATGCTCGGCGACTCGCGCACTCGGATGCTGTACTGCGCGTGCATGCTCGTCCCGTTCGCTGCGGCGGCCGGCATAGCCCTGGCCAGGCCGTTGGCTCTCGTCACCCTGGCGGCGCTCCCGCTCGCGCTGGCACCCATCCGCTCCGTACGGGCCGGGGCGGCCGGCCCGGCGCTGATCGCCGCGCTGGGCATGACCGGCCGGCTCCAGCTGGCGTTCGGCGCCCTGCTGAGCATCGGGCTCGCGGTCAGGTTCTGACGCCGCCAGCAGGATCCTCGAGTTCCTGCTCAGCCTGCTCACTCTGCTCACTCCGCCCGCGGGCGCGGGCCGGTCCTGCCTCCGCGTCGGCTACCTCCCGCTGCACCCGGGATACCTCCTGTTCCACCTGCGCTACCTCGTCCCGCGTGCGGGCTGCCTCCGCCGCCCTGGCTGCCTCCGCCGCCCTGGCTGCCTCCCCGTTCGGCGCGCGGCCGGACGGCGCACTGTCGCCGGTCAGGGCCGCGGCGGCGGCGGCCACCTGGGCGCGCCCGCCCGGCGGCATGGCCCGTCCGCCTGCGGTGCCCGCACCGCCTGGCGTGCCCGCGCCCTCGGCTGAACCGCCGAACGCGGTGCTCAGCGCCCTCAGTGCGGTGGTCACCTCGCTCGGGATCACCCAGAAGGTGTTGCCCTCGGCCTGCGCAAGCTGCGGCAGGGTCTGCAAGTATTGGTAAGCGAGCACCTGCGGGCTCGCGTCGCCGTCATGGACTGCCTGGAACACCGTGCCGATCGCCTGGGCCTGGCCTTCGGACCGCAGGATCTGGCCCTGCTTGTCGCCCTCGGCGCGCAGGATCTGGCTCTGCTTCTCGCCCTCGGCGGTCAGGATCTTCGACTGCCGGACGCCTTCAGCGGTGAGGATCGCGGCGCGCTTCTCCCGCTCAGCCCGCATCTGCTTCTCCATCGCGTCGATGACGCTCTTCGGCGGGTCGATCGCCTTGATCTCCACACGGGTCACCCGGAGCCCCCACTTGCCCGACGCGTCGTCAAGCACACCACGCAGCATCGTGTTGATCTTGTCACGCGAGGTCAGGGTCTCCTCCAGGTCCATGTTCCCAATCACGCTGCGCAGCATGGTCGCGGTGATCTGCTCGATGGCCTGGATGTAGTTGACGATCTCGTAGTCGGCTGCCCGCGGGTCGGTGACCTGGAAGAACAGGACCGTGTCGATGTGCACGACCAGGTTGTCCTCGGTGATGACCGGTTGCCCCTTGAAAGCCACCACCTGCTCGCGCAGGTCGATGAGGGGCTTGACGCGGTCCACGAACGGGATGATGAAGTTCATCCCCGGTTCCAGGGTCTTCCGGTAGCGGCCGAACCGCTCGATGTTGCGGGCGCGCGCCTGCGGCACGATCCGGACGGTCTTGATCACCAGGGTGAACATGAGCACAACGGCAATGAGAGCTGCGATCAGCCCGGCTATCTCCATGACTACTTCTCCCTGGGATGAACAAGCGCTGTGGCGCCCTCGATCTGGAAGACGTCGACGGTCGAGCCCGCGGGAATGACCACGGACTCGTCATAGGAACGCGAGGACCAGACCTCCCCGCCGATGCGTACCCGGCCGCCCTGGGCGGTGACCTCCTCGAGCACCAGGGCGGACCGGCCGACCAGGGCTGAGGTTCCGGTCCGCAGCAGCGGGGGCTGCTTAATGTGGCGCATCGCGATCGGCCGTACAACGCCGAGGCCGGCGCCCGCGGCGGCGGCAAAGGCGACCAACTGGAAGGGAAGGCCAAGACCGGCCGCGCCGGTCAGAGCGGCCACTACGGCGGCAGCGGCGATCAGGCCGAATGCCAGGGTCGCCGTGAGGACCTCGGCAACACCGAGCACCGCGGCGAGGATCAGCCAGATAATCCAGGACCCCATGGTCACTCCCGGGCCACGAGCAGCACCAGATGCCTGCGCGGGCTTGCGCACGCATCCTGCTCCCGTGTCCCTCATCTGACACTAACTCCGCGACGGCGCGCCCGCGACCCTGCGGCCCCAGCCCGGCTCAGGGCAGCAGCCACCGAACGGAATCCACCGTGCCCGCCGACGTCCGGAGCTACCGCCGAGCTACGGCATCGTGGGAAAAATGTAGGCTTATCGGGTCGTCGCCCGGGGGATGGGCACACCAGTACAGGGGGGTCGCCACATGGGGAGACCGCCTTGGCCGGAAAGTGGTTCCGCAGCATCGTCCCTCGCCAGGACGCGCCCGCAGCGATCGATACCGGCCTGGCTCACCCGGCCCGCATCTACAACTACTGGCTCGGCGGCAAGGACAACTTCGCAGCGGACCGCGAGGCCGGGGACCGTGCGGTCGAGGCCAACCCCGACATCCTCCGCGGCGTCCGCGCCAACCGGCGGTTCCTGGGGCGCGCGGTGCTCTACCTGGCCGGCGAAGCCCGGGTGCGGCAGTTCCTGGACATCGGGACCGGGCTGCCAGCCATGGACAACACGCACGAGGTGGCACAGGCAGTCGCGCCGGACGCGCGGGTCGCGTACGTGGACAACGACCCGATCGTCCTCGCACACGCGCGCGCCCTGCTGACCAGCACGCCGGAAGGCCATATGGCCTACATCGACGGGGACGCCCGTGACACGGCGGCAGTCCTGGAGGCCGCGTCCCGCCACCTGGACTTCAGCCAGCCGGTCGCCATCATGGCGTTAATGGTCCTGCAGCACATCCCCGACTCCGACGATCCTCAGCGGATCGTCGCCCGGCTGGTGGACGCCATGCCGCCCGGCAGCTACCTGGTCGTGTCGGACACCGCCTCCGACATCCGGCCCGAGGTGGTGGCCGAATCGCAGCGCCGCCTGAACGCGCGGATGGCCGGCCGCCAGACCCGCCGCACCCGGGCGCAGATCCAGCAGTACTTCACCGGCCTGGAGATGGTGCCGCCCGGCCTGGTCACGCTGAACCGGTGGCGCCCCGAGCCTGATGACCCCGACCCCGGCGAGGACATCGCCGCGTACTGCGGGATCGGCCGCAAGCCCTAACGCAAGGCCAGCATGTTCACACTGGGCCGCCGACCGGGAATCATGGTGCCATCCAGCGTCGGAGGCACGTGATGATCGATCGAACCCAGTTGTCGTACAGCCACGGAACCTCGGAGCAGCCACTCCTCGGCGAGACCATCGGGGCCAATCTCAGGCGCATCGCCGCGGCCTTCCCCGGGCGCGAGGCTCTGGTCGACGTGCCCACCGGAGGGCGATGGACCTACGCCGAACTCGACGGCGACTCCGACGCCCTGGCCCGGGGGCTGATGGGCACGGGCCTCCAGGCAGGCGACCGGGTCGGTATCTGGGCGCCGAACTGCGCGGAGTGGGTGCTGGTGCAGTACGCGACAGCCAAGGCCGGGATCATCCTGGTCAACATCAACCCCGCCTACCGGAGCCACGAGCTCAGCTACGCGCTGCGCCAGTCCGGCGTCCGGCTGCTGATCAGCGCGGAGGCGTTCAAGTCCAGCGACTACCGCGGCATGATCGATGAGGTGCGCAACGGGCTCGAGGAACTCGAGCAGGTGATCTACCTCAGGTCGGCGGAGTGGGGTGCCCTACTCGACGCCGGGCAGTACCTCGACGGGGCCGCCGACCCGCTGACCGAGCGTGAAGCCACCCTGTCCTTCGACGACCCGATCAACATCCAATACACGAGCGGGACGACGGGCTTCCCCAAGGGCGCGACGCTGTCACACCACAACATCCTGAACAACGGCTTCTTCATCGGCGAGATGTGCCGCTACACCGAGCGCGACAGGGTCTGCATCCCGGTGCCCTTCTACCACTGCTTCGGCATGGTCCTCGGCAAGCTGGCCTGCACCACGCATGGCTCGGCCATCGTGATCCCCGCGCCGGGCTTCGACCCGGCGGCCACGCTGCGGGCCGTGGCGGCGGAACGGTGCACCTCGCTGTACGGGGTGCCGACGATGTTCATCGCCGAGTTCGCGCTGCCCGACTTCGCCGCCTATGACCTGTCCTCGCTGCGCACCGGAATCATGGCCGGCTCACCCTGCCCGGTCGAGGTGATGAAGCGTGTGGTCAGCGAGATGCACATGACCGAGGTGACCATCTGCTACGGGATGACCGAGACCTCACCGGTTTCAGCGCAGACCCGGGCCGATGACGACATGGACCGGCGGGTGTCCACGGTCGGCCGGGTCCACCCGCACGTCGAGGTGAAGGTCGTCAGCCCGGAGACGGGCCTGGTCGTCCCGCGCGGCACTACAGGTGAACTCTGCACCCGCGGCTACTCGGTGATGCTCGGGTACTGGGACGACCCGGAGCAGACCCGGCAGGTGATCGATCAGGCGCGCTGGATGCATACCGGCGACCTCGCCATCATGGACGAGGCCGGCTACCTCAATATCGCAGGCCGGATCAAGGACATGATCATCCGGGGTGGTGAGAACGTCTATCCCCGCGAGGTTGAGGAGTTCCTCTACAGCCACCCAGCGATCGAGGACGTTCAGGTCATCGGCGTGCCCGAGGCCAAGTACGGCGAGGAACTGTGCGCCTGGGTCAGACTGAGGCCGGGGCAAGACCTGACCGAGGAGGATCTGCGGGCCTACTGCACCGGCAAGATCGCGCATTTCAAGATCCCACGGTACCTCCGGATCACCGGCGAGTTCCCGATGACCGTCACGGGCAAGGTACAGAAGTTCAAGATGCGTGAGGTCTCCATCGCCGAGCTCGGCCTCGGGGAGGCGGCCAGGACCGAAACGGCCTGATTACGTACGGGTCGTGCTTGAGGCGCGCGGCTCAGGGCGCGGGCTCAGGGCGCGGGCTCAGGGCGCGGGCTCAGGGCGCGGTCATTAAGGGCGGTCGCATGGCCTGGCTGATGACTACTTTCTGAGTCCGGCCTCATACTTTGCGTAACACGTGCGAAGCTTGGAACCCGGCCGCGCCAGGCTGGCCGGAACCACCGGCCAAGCTCGGGCGTTGTCACCGCCGTAGGCCATCGCGCAGCCGCGGGATCCTGCCGGGACAGCCAGCCGGTCGGGTTGAGACCCCCCAGGAAGGACGATGCCGTGTCGGTTGGATGCCAGGAGAATGCTGCGCGGCGCACGCCGGGCCGCCGGCGTCGGCTTCCCGCTATCGCCGCCAGCCTCTGCTTAGCGCTGCTGGCTACGGCTTGCTCGGCCACGGCCGACCAGCAGGGCCCACGGCCCTCCTCAGCCGCGCGCTCGGCGGCGTCGCCTGCCTCATCCCCGGTCCAAGCCCCAGCCAGTCCCTCGGTCCCGCTGACCCTGCAGGTGGCTCCAGCCGCCTACCAGCTGCCGGCCGGGATCTCACGGGAGGTGGTTCTCCCGCATGGGCAGGACCTGCTCGTGGCTGGGGGCCTCACCCCGCAGGCAACATCGAGCGACGCGGTTACCCTGCTTGATCCGGAGACCGGCCAGACCCGCCATGTCGGGCGGCTGGCTTCGGCCACGCACGACGCGGCCGCCGCCCTGGTGGGCGGGCAGCCGCTGATCTTCGGCGGCGGCGAGCAAACCAGTGTTGCGGCAGTGCAAGCGATCGGGCCTGATGGCGTCGCGACGGTGACCGGCCGGCTTCCCGGTCCCCGTTCCGACCTGTCGGCGGTCACGGCGGGCGGCACGGCATACCTGCTCGGCGGGTACGACGGCGCTGCCTACGATGATGCCGTCCTGGCCACCACCGATGGCCAGCGGTTTCGCACCGTCGCGAGGTTGCCCGTGCCGGTCCGGTATGCGGCCGTGGCCGTCTCGGGCGGCCAGATCTGGGTCTTCGGCGGGCAGACACCGGCCGGAATCACCAGCGTGATCCAGCGGGTCAGCCCGGTCAGCGGCAAGGCCGCCGTGGCGGGCCACCTGCCGCAGCCGACGACCGGTGGATCAGCATTCACGCTGGGCGGCATGCTCTATATCGCGGGCGGGCAGGTTGCGGCACCGGCCGGTGCGGGGGCGGCCGCCAGCCCCTCGGCACCCCTGGCGACCAGCGGAGCCGTGCTCGGCTTTGACCCGGGGCGGCGGACGGTAACGACCGCGGGCAGGCTCCCCGTGCCGGTCGCCAACGCTGGCGTCGCGATCCTCGGCGGGACCGCCTTCCTGGTGGGTGGAAACAACGGGCAGCGGGATGTGCCGACAGTGACCCGGCTCCGGCTGGTGGCTGCCGCCTCGGCCATACAGCAGGCCGCAGGCATCCCGGCCGCAGGCATCCCGGCCGCAGGCATCCCGGCCGCAGGCATCCCGGCCGCAGGCATCCCGGCCGCAGGCATCCCGGCCGGAGCGGGCCGTCCGGCGGCACCGGCGGGGTCGGCGGCAGCGGCGCCTGGAACCGGGACGACGACATCACGCGGGACGGGCCGCGCAGCCACCCAAGCCGGGGGCGGCGGCCCGATCCCGGCCACGCTGCCCTGGCTGGCCCCAGCCCGGGGCCGGGGCCACCTGACGCCCGGCTCGGATCCGTCCGTGCTGCCCGGGGACGTCCTGATCGCGGACAACCGGAACAACCGGCTGCTCATCGTGGACCCGCAGGGACGCGTCCGGTGGCAGTTCCCCAAACCGGGGGATCTCGCCCGGGGGCAGGCCTTCCAGCTTCCTGACGACGCCTTCTTCTCCCCGAACGGCAGGGACATCGTCGCCACCGAGGAGGACTACTCCGTCATCAGCGTGATCGACATCGCCACACACACAATCGTTTACCGGTACGGGACTCCCGGGGTACCCGGCAGCGCCCCGAATCATGCCGCCAATCCCGATGACGCGATGCTGCTGCCGGGGGGGACCCTGCTCGCCGCGGACATCGAGAACTGCCGGATCCTGCTGGTCCAGCCCCCGTCGCACCACCCCAGGCGGATCATCGGGTCCACCGCCGGCTGCGGGCACCACCCCCCATTCACCTTCGGCAGCCCGAACGGGGCATTCCCCACCACAAACGGCAGGTACCTGGTCACGGAGATCAACGGTGACTGGGCGAACGAGATGAGCCTGAAGGGGCATGTCTACTGGTCCACCCATCCGCCGGGCGTCGCGTACCCCTCCGATACCAACGAGGTCTACCCGGGCCGGTACCTGACCGCCGACTACTCCAGTGCCGGGCAGGTCGTCGAGTTCGATTCGCGCGGGCACCTGCTCTGGCGGTTCGGCGGGCTCAACCACCCGTCCCTGGCCCTTCCCCTGCCGAACGGTGACGTGCTGGTCAATGACGACTACAACCACCGGGTCATTGTCATCGACCCGACCACCGACCGGATCGTGTGGCAGTACGGGCATACGGGGGTGCCGGGCACCGCACCCGGATACCTGAACAACCCTGACGGGGTGGATGTCACACCGCCTGACTCGATGCTGATCACGCATGCGGCCACGATGGGACTCCCCTGAGCCGATCCAGCGATCCCAGGGGTTACCCGGTAGCCAGCCCGCGGCCAGCCCGGAGGGCTTAGGCGCCTAGTTCCGCGGCGCGGATTTCAAGCTGCGCCAGCAGGTCCCGGGTCACGGCGACGACCCCATCCACGGCATGGTCGAACGCCTCGATCTCGGACGGGACTGAGCGCCGGAAACCACTCACTGTCCTCACGTACTGGAGCGCGGCGGCCCGCACGTCCTCATCGGTCACGCCGTAGGCGTATGGAGCGCGCAAGATCTTGATGTCGCGGCACATGAGCCGAAACTACGCCACCTCACCCCCCTGATGGCAGCAGAAAACACCGCAATTGTGAACTGCCACGAGGAGTCCGCGCACGGTAACGCTCTGCTGCCCGCCAATGCGGCCTGACCAGGGGTAACGAGGAATCAGCCGGATGCGGGATACGCCTCACCGGACGGAACGATCCGAACACCCAGCGGCATGAGCGAGATAGGAATGATCTTGAAATTCGCGATGCCGAGCGGGATGCCGATGATCGTCACGCAGAGCGCGAAGCCGGTGATCAAGTGGCCCAGTGCCAGCCACCAGCCAAAGAGGACAATCCAGATGATGTTGCCCACGAGCGAGCCCACGCCAGCGTCGCCGCGGGGCAGGATGGTCCGCCCGAACGGCCAGAGCACATAGTTGGCGATGCGGAACGCCGCGATGCCGAACGGGATCGTGATGACAAGGAAAAACAGAATGAAGCAGGCCAGCCCGGCAACCGCGTAGGCGATCGCCATCCACAGGCCGCACAGCACGAACCAGATCACGTTCAGGATGGTTCTCAGCATGTCTACGCCCCCGTGCGCGGGTACCCGGCGACCACCCGGGCCAGCTGCCCCCAGCCTACCAACGGGGGCGCGGAGCACCGTGGCGCATGCCCCGCCGGGCGTCAGCTGGCCGCGCGCACGTTCAGTTCGTCGAGCAGCGCACTCGTGGCGTTCGCCACGGTGTCGACGGCCCGGTCGAACGCCGCCGCGTTGGAGCGGCTCGGCAGCCGGAAACCGCTGACCTTCCTGACGTACTGGAGCGCGGCGGCCCGTACATCCTCCTCCGTCACGGCGTCGGCGTATGGCGGGCGCAAGGTCTTGATGCTGCGGCACATGAAATGAAACTTACCCGAGCGGCGCGCGCCGCCGGCCGGCTGGCTACCGGCCGGCTGGCGGGCTACCAGCCGGCTGGCGGGCTACTCGAGGCCGAGCAGCGACTCCAGGCCGAACGTCAGCCCTGGTGGCAGCGAGGCCACGCCGCGCACCCCGAGCAGCACGCCGGGCATGAACGACGCCCGGTCCAGCGAGTCATGCCGGATGGTCAGGGTCTCACCATGCCCGCCGAGCAGGACTTCCTGATGTGCCACCAGGCCAGCCAGGCGCACCGAATGCACGTGCACCCCGTCCAGGACCGCGCCCCTCGCTCCATCGGCAGCGGAGACAGTGGCATCGGGCGACGGCCCGAGGCCCGAGGCCCGCCGCGCCTCGGAGATCAGCGACGCGGTCCGTGCCGCGGTCCCGGATGGCGCGTCCACCTTTCCCGCGTGGTGGAGTTCGATGATCTCGGCCGAGTCGAAGAACCGTGCGGCCTGGGTGGCGAACCGCATCATGAGGACGGCGCCGACGGAGAAGTTCGGCACGACGAGGGCGCGGACCGCTGGTGCGTCCGTCAGCCATTCCGTGACCTGCGCGGTCCGGGACTCGTCGAAACCCGAGGTGCCGACGACCGTGTCCAGGCCCTGGCCGATGCACCAGCGCAGGTTGTCCATGACCACGCCGGGATGGGTGAAGTCGACCACGACGTCGCATCCCGCCAAGGCGTCGCGCGAGTCTCCCACGTCGACCGCCGCGACCACATCCAGATCGTCACTGGCAGCGACCACCCGGCAAACCTCGGAGCCCATCCGCCCCTTAGCGCCCAGCACCCCGACCTTGACCATGATGTCAGCCCAGCGCCACGTCAGCCCGGTGCCACTTCAACACTGGGCCATTTCAGCACTGGCCATTTCAGCACAGGCCATTTCAACACTGGGCCATTTCAATCGAGGGCCATTTCAACCCACTGCCTCGGCGAAGGCAGCGTCGTCGTCGTACGGGCCGACCACGGCGAGAACCTTGGGCTGGGCGAGTATCTCGGTCGCGACGCGGCGCACGTCATCGTGGGTCACCGCGCTGATCGAGGCAAGGATCTCGTCGACCGGCTCGAGCCTCGGGTAGGCCAGCTCGGCCTTGCCGAGGCGGCTCATCCGCGACGACGGGTCTTCCAGGCCGAGCACCATCGACCCGCGCAGCTGGCCTTTGCCGCGCGCCAGCTCGGCGTCGTCCAGGCCGCCCGAGATCACCTTGGCCACCTCGTCCCGGCAGATCGCAAGCACCTCGTCGGCCTTGGACGGCAGGCAGCCGACGTAGACGCCCCAGATGCCGGTGTCGGCGTGCTGGGAGGAGAAGCTGTACACGGAGTAGGCGAGCCCGCGCTTCTCCCGCACCTCCTGGAACAGCCGCGAGGACATGCCGCCGCCGAGCGCCGCGTTCAGCACGCCGAGCGCGAACCTCCGCTCGTCGGTCCGGGCCAGCCCCTCGCAGCCGAGTATCAGGTTGGCCTGCTCGATGCCACGCGAGATGAGCCGCACCCCGGTACCTGCCGCCGCACCGTCGCCCGACCCGCCCACCTGCGGCCCGCCCACCCGCGGCCCGCCCAGCCGCGGCCCGGCGGGTGCCGGGTCGCCGCGCAGGACATGGCTGAACGACTGGCGCACGGCTTCGGCAACCCGCTCATGCTCGAGGTTGCCCGCCGCCGCCACCACCAGGTTCGGCGGGGTATACCGCGCCTGGTAGTGCTCCGTGATCTGCTCCCGGGCAATCGAGTTGATCGAATCCACGGTGCCGAGAATCGGGCGGCCGAGTGGGGTGTCACCAAACAGCTGGGCGACGAAGGCCTCGTGCACACTGTCTGAAGGATCGTCGTCGTTCATGGCGATCTCTTCGAGGATCACGCCACGCTCGGCGTCCACGTCCTTGGGCTCGATCAGCGAGCTGGTCACCATGTCCGACAGCACGTCGATCGCCAGCGGCAGGTCGGCGTCGAGCACCCGCGCGTAATAGCAGGTGTACTCCTTGCCGGTGAAGGCGTTCAGCTCGCCGCCGACCTCGTCCATGGTGGCGGAGATCTCCAGTGCCGTACGCTTCCGGGTGCCCTTGAACAGCAGGTGCTCCAGGTAATGGGTAGCGCCGGCATGCGCCAGGTCCTCGTCGCGGGAACCGACGCCCGCCCAGATCCCGAACGCGGCCGACCGCACCGAGGGCAGCGACTCCGTGATGACCCGGAGCCCGCCCGGAAGCACCGTGCGGGTGACGGCCTCGTCGCCACCCGCCAGCGGCTGTGTGCTCACGAGTCGCGGTGCCTCCGCTCGCGGTGACGGGTGCGGTGACCGTCCCGGTCACCACCCCCCTGGCCCGGGGCGCCGCGGTGGTCGTTGCGTTCGCCCCTGTCCCGGCCGGGACCGCTGCCCTCGTCGCTCGGCGTACCCTCCGCGGCCTCACGCTCGACCACTTCGACGGGAACCAGGGACAGCTTGCCGCGGTCGTCCACCTCGCGGATCTCGACCTGGATCTTGTCACCGACCTTGACCACATCGTCGACGTTCTCGATCCGGGCCCCTCCGTGCAGCTTGCGGATCTGGGTGATGTGCAGCAGCCCATCCTTGCCGGGCAGCAGCGAGATGAAGGCGCCGAACGTGGTGGTCTTGACCACCGTGCCGAGGAACCGCTCCCCGACCTCGGGGATGTGCGGGTTGGCGATGGCGTTGATCGTGGCCCGGGCCGCCTCGGCGGAGGGGCCGTCGGTGGCACCGATGTAGATGGTGCCGTCGTCCTCGATGGTGATCTCGGCGCCGGTGTCCTCCTGGATCGAGTTGATCATCTTCCCCTTGGGGCCGATGACCTCGCCGATCTTGTCCACCGGGACCTTGATCGTGATGATCCGCGGCGCCTGCGGGCTCATCTCACCCGGGGCGTCGATGGCCTCGCGCATGACGTCGAGGATCGTCAGCCTGGCCCCCCGTGCCTGCTTCAGCGCCTCGGCGAGCACGGAGGCGGGAATCCCGTCCAGCTTGGTGTCCAGCTGCAGGGCCGTGATCACGTCCTTGGTGCCGGCCACCTTGAAGTCCATATCGCCGAACGCATCCTCGGCGCCCAGGATGTCGGTGAGGGTCACGTACTGCCCACCCTCGTGGATCAGGCCCATGGCGATGCCGGACACCATGTCCTTCAGCGGCACGCCCGCGTCGAGCAGCGCCATGGTGGACGCGCAGACCGAGCCCATCGAGGTTGAGCCGTTGGACGCGATGGCCTCAGAAACCTGGCGGATCGCGTAGGGGAACTCTTCCCGCGGGGGAAGCACCGGGATCAGCGCGCGCTCGGCCAGCGCGCCGTGGCCGATCTCGCGCCGCTTGGGCGAGCCGACCCGCCCGGTCTCGCCGGTGGAATACGGCGGCATGTTGTAGTTGTGCATGTACCGCTTGGTCCGCTCCGGGTTGAGCGTGTCGATCATCTGCTCCATGCGGAGCATGTTCAGCGTGGTGACACCGAGCACCTGCGTCTCGCCGCGCTCGAACAGGGCGGAGCCATGGACCCGGGGCAGGACGTGTGCCTCGGCGGACAGCTGCCGGATGTCGCTGAGGCCGCGGCCGTCAATGCGCACACCGTCACGGATGATCCGCTCCCGGACCAGCTTCTTGGTGAGCGCGCGGAAGGCGCCGCTGATCTCCTTCTCGCGGCCCTCGAACTGGCTGGCCAGCTTCTCGGTGGCCACGGCCTTGACCCGGTCGCTCTCGGCGTCGCGCGCCTGCTTGCCAGCGATCGTGAGGGCGGCGGCCAGCTCGTCGGAGACCGCCTCGGCGAGGGCGTCATACACGTCCTGCTGGTAGTCCAGGAAGACTGGGAACTCAGCGGTTTCCTTGGCGGCCTGGGCGGCGACCTGCTGCTGCGCCTCGCAGAGCAGCTTGATGAACGGCTTAGCCGCTTCCAGGCCATCCGGGATCGTGTCCTCGGTGGGGGCGACGGCACCGCTGCCGGAGTCGGCCAGCAGGCCGAGCGTGCCCGGGGTTGACTCGGCCTCGACCATCATGATCGCCACATCGCCGTCCGGGAGGACGCGGCCCGCGACGACCATGTCGAACGTGGCCTCCGCTAGCTGGGGATGCGTGGGGAACGCCACCCACTGGCCCTTGATCAGGGCGACGCGGACGCCGCCGATCGGTCCGGAGAACGGCAGCCCGGAGAGCTGGGTGGACAGCGAGGCGGCGTTGATGGCCACCACGTCGTACAGGTGCTCAGGATGCAGGGCCATGATCGTCTCAACGATCTGGACCTCGTTGCGGAGGCCCTTCACGAACGTCGGCCGCAACGGCCGGTCGATCAGCCGGCAGGTGAGGATCGCGTCCTCGGACGGGCGGCCCTCCCGGCGGAAGAACGAGCCGGGAATCCGGCCGATCGCGTACATCTTCTCCTCGACATCCACCGTGAGGGGGAAAAAGTCGAGTCCCTCCTTGGGGTGCTTGGACGCGGTCGTCGCGGACAGCACCATTGTCTCGTCGTCGAGATAGACGACGGCGGAGCCTGCGGCGAGACGGGCAAGCTTGCCCGTCTCGAATCTGAGCGTATGAGTGCCGAATGGACCGTTATCGATAACGGCTTCGGCGGTGTGCACACCCTCCACGGGTGAGACCTCCTTGATTGAGGTCCCGCGCCTCCCCGCCGCCGGTGGCGCGCTCCGGCCATGCAGGCCGGGCTGACAGCCGGCCCGGTCTTCGATCGAAGCCCTCGGCCCAGAGCCGCGCACCGCTTGGGGGCGTGCGCTCACCTCTACCCGAGAACCACTACCGAGGACCGGTCCTGGCGCCCTGAGCGCTCCGGGATCGGGGCCGCGGGATAGTTGTTTGTTGAGTTGTTCCTGGCCCTACCTACGCAGGCCCAGCTTCCCGATAAGCGCGCGGTACCGGGTGATGTCCTTGGCTGCCAGATACTTCAGCAGCCGCCGGCGGCGGCCCACGAGCAGCAGCAGGCCGCGGCGGCTGTGGTGATCGTGCTTGTGCACCTTGAGGTGCTCGGTCAGGTCATTGATCCGCCGGGTGAGCAATGCGACCTGGACCTCCGGCGAACCGGTGTCACCCTCACTGGTGCCGTGCCCGGCGATGATCTCCTGCTTCACGGCTGTGTCCAGCGGCACGTGTCATTCCTATCTTTGTGACTAGTATCCGGGGGCTCGCTGCGGCAAGCCGCAGCCTGGGAGCCCCCCTCGGCCAGCCGTCTGAGGGTACAGCTGGCCCGGTCGTACAAACGCCGACCGCAATTCACGGTACCACGCACCCGCCCGGGCCCGGACCGCAGCGACTCTTACCCGACGATGAGCGTGCGGGCTCTACCCGACGATGAGCGTGCGGGCTCTACCCGACGATGAGCGTGCGGGCTCTACCCGACGATGAGCGTGCGGGCCTCGTCCACGTCGCGCCGCATCTGCACGGCCAGCGCGGCGGCCGACTCGAACTGGACCATGCCGCGCAGCCTCGCAGCGAAATCCACTCCTGCGTGAACTCCGTACAGATCAAGATCGTCGCGGTCCAGCGCGTAGGCCTCCACGGTCCGCTCCCGCCCGCCGAAGGTCGGGTTCGTGCCGACCGAGATCGCGGCGGGCCAGCGCTCCTGCTCATGCCCTTCCTCGTCGAGGCGGGCGAGCCAGCCCGCGTACACGCCATCCGCGGGGATCGCGGTGTGCGCGGGCGTCTCCAGGTTGGCGGTCGGGAACCCCAGTGCGCGCCCGCGCTGGTGACCGCGGACGACGACCCCCTCCACCCGGTGCGGGCGGCCCAGGTCACGGCGCGCGCCGACGGTATCCCCGGCGGCCAGCCGCGCCCTGATGCCGCTGGAGGAGATGGTGACCCCGCCATCCGCCAGCAGCGGCACGCCCTCGGTGCTGAAGTCGTATTTCTCCCCCAGTTCCGCCAGCAACGCGACATCCCCGGCGGCGCGGTGGCCGAACCGGAAGTTCTCCCCCACCACCACCCGGCGCGCATGCAACCGGTCCATCAGCACCGTGCGCACGAACTCATCCGGTCCTAGTTGCGAAAATTCATGCGTAAACGGCAGAACGCACACCGCCTCAGCGCCCAGTCCGGCCAGCAACTGAGCACGGCGGCGGGTCGTGCATAGCAGTGGTGGGTGCGAGCCGGGGTGGATCACCTCGGCCGGGTGCGGGTCAAAGGTGATCACCACCACGGGCATCCCCCGGTCCGCGCCGGCGTCCGCCGCGCCAGACACGATGCGCTGATGACCACGGTGCACGCCGTCGAACACGCCGATGGTCACCACGGAAGAGCCCCAGTCCCCCGGCACGTCATCCAGGCCCTGCCAGCGCTGCACGGTTCGGCTCCTTCATTTCTCCCCGGCGGACGGGCGCGGCACGCCGGAGGCGTCCCACCAGTCAAGCCTAGTCAGGGCACGAATACGGCCAGCGGCCTGGCGGTGCCGCCGCGCTCCGCGACCAGCGCGATCAGGGTGCCTTCCGGGCCAAACGCCGCCACCGGCCCCGGCGCCGGTCCGGTCCAGGGAAGGCTCGCGCCGTGCGCCAGCGAGCGCGCCTCGGGCTCGGTCAGGACGCGGGACGGAAAAGCTGCTGCCGCGGCGTCCTCCAGCGACACCATCTCCAGCTCCGCTCCGGGCTGGTCCAGACCCGACGCGAGTTCGTCGAGGCTCCGGGCGGCGCTGAGGTCATAGGGGCCGACCCTGGTGCGGCGCAGCATGGTCAGATGGCCGCCGACGCCGAGCGCGTGGCCCAGGTCGCGGGCGAGGGCCCGGATGTAGGTGCCGCTTGAGGCGGTCACCACCGCGTCCACGTCCATCAGCTCACCCACGGGGCGCACGCCCATGATGACGAAGGAGCGCACGGTCACCGTGCGGGCCGGTAGCTCCGGGGGCGCTCCCTCCCTGGTCAGCTTGTAGGCCCGCCGGCCGCCGACCTTGATCGCGCTGATGCCGGGCGGAACTTGCTGAAGTTCGCCGGTCAGCGCGGTCACGGCCGCGGTGAGCGTTTCCGCGGAAACGCCGTTGGCCGGCGTAGCCGAGATGATCTGGCCGTCGGCGTCGTCTGTGTCGGTGGCCTGGCCGAGCCTTATCGTTGCGGAATATTCCTTTTCGGTGAGCATGAGATGGCCGAGCAGCCTGGTGGCCTTCTCCACGCCGACGACCAGGACACCGGTCGCCATCGGATCCAGGGTCCCGGCATGGCCGACGCGCCTCGTGCCCGCCAGGCGGCGGATCCGCGCCACGACGTCATGTGAAGTCCATCCGCCGGGCTTGTCAACGATGATCAGCCCGCTCCGCGCGGTCACTGGGCGGTTTTCCGGACGGCCGCCCACGACGGCCAGGACTGCGGCGGCCGGGATTCACGAAACACTCCCTAGCCGCCTTCCCCCAGCAGCGGGCGCAGCCGCGCCATCGTCTCGGCGGCGGTGCCGCGGCCGGTGAATCCAGCGGCGAACCGGTGGCCCCCGCCGCCGAGCGTGGTGCACGCGCGGCCCACGTCCACCTTGCCCTTGGACCGCGCCGACACCTGCCACAGCCCGTCATCGGACTCCTTGAGGACCACCGCGACGTCCGCCTCGTCGGTGCGGCGCACCACGTCGATCACGGATTCGGCCATCTCGAAGGGCAGCCCGAGCGCCGCCCGGTCCGCGCGGGTGACGGTCGTCCATACCAGGCCGTGGCCGCCGGCCTGCCCAGGTTCCAGCTCGGCCCGGCCGAGGGCGGCCGACAGGAGGCTGAGATAGCCGAACGGAGCCCGGTCCCACAGCTCTCGTGCCACCGCACCGGGCTCGATTCCGGTGTCGAGCAGCCGGGCGGCCATCTCATGCACCGCAGGCGAGGTCGAGGAGTACTTGAATGAGCCCGTGTCTGTGACCAGCCCGGCATAGAGGCCGAACGCGATCTCCCTGGTCAGCTTGGTCCCGAGGGCACCGATGAGGTCCCGCGCGAGCACCGCCGTGGCGGCCGCGTCCGGGTCGATCAGGTGGACCGTGCCGAACCGCGTGTTGGAGGCGTGGTGGTCAACCACGATCAGCTCGTCCGCGCGTGAGGCGTGGGGCGCGAGCAGGCCCAGCCGGTCGATGCTGCCGACGTCGAAGGTGACCATGAGCCGCGGCCGCTCCGGGTAGTAGCCGGGCGGGCTGAGCAGGTCAGTGCCGGGCAGGAACCGCAGGATCTCCGGTACCTCGAAAGGCTGGTCGCCGAATGAGGCGATGACGCGTGGCGGCCGGGACCGGGCCGGGGCGCGGAGCGCGTGCGCGACAGCGAGCATCGATCCAAGAGCGTCCCCGTCCGGGCGGACGTGGCAGGCGAGGCAGACCTCGTCGGCCCCTTCCAGCAGGGTGACGGCCTTGGCCCAGTCATAGGGCTGGATTCCCGGCCGGCCGCCGGCTGCCTGGGGCGACGCGACGCTCACGCTGGCGAGTATCCCGCGCCGTGATCGCCGCCGCCTGGGGTTCCACTGAGAAGATCGCCACCACCCGGGGCTCCGCCGACACGATCGCCGCCGCCGGATCCGCGCTGCCCGCCGGGCTCGCTCGACCCGGGCCGGCCGTCCCCGGCTGCTCTGGCCTCGGCCGCTCCGGGCTGGCCGTCCCCGGCTGCCCCGCGCGGGTCATCCTCGGCTGCTCCGGGCTGGCCGTCCTCGGCCGAACCCGGCGCAGGCCGGTAGGGATCGGCGTCACCGGCCCACACCGCGCCCTCGCGCGCGGCGGCCAGCAGGGCGTCCGCCGCCCGGGCCTGCGCCACCAGGTCCTCCATCCGCCGCGCCCCCTCGGGCACGGTGTCGGCCACGAACGCCAGCGACGGGGTGTGCCGCAGGCCGGTCTGATGCCCCACCTCGGAGCGGATCAGGCCGGTCGCGCTGGCCAGGGCGGCCGCGGTCTCCGCGCGTTCCTCAGCCGACCCGTATACCGTGTAGAAGACGGTGGCCTCGCGCAGGTCGTTGGTGAGCCGGGCCGCGGTGACCGTGACGAAACCCAGCCTGGGGTCCTTGACCCGCCGTTCCAGCATCTCAGCGACGATCCGTGCGATCCGGTCGCTCAGCTTGCGCGCCCGGGCTGCATCCATGGCTTGTCACTCCTCCTCATTCAGCAGCCGTTGCCGTGCGGACAGCAACTCGATCTCGGGACGCGCCGCGACCAGGCGCTCGCACGCGTCGAGCACCTCGATCACGTGCGCCGCCGTCGATGCCACCACGGCTACCCCGATCTCCGTCCGCCGACGCCGGTCCAGGTGGCCCGTTTCGGCCACGGCCACACCGGGATGGCGGCGCCTGACCTCGGCGACGAGCGAGGCCACCGCCGAACGCTTCTGCTTGAGCGAGCGTATGTCGCCGAGCAGCACGTCCAGTGTCAGGGCACCGACATACAACGGCGGCCTCTCCGGCCCGTGGCGTACACGACGGCCTCTCCGGCTGCGGCAGGGCCCGCCCCCGGACGCTCCATGGGGAGCGCCCGGGGCACGCCGCTAGGCCCTGGGCTTCTCCCGCATCTCGAATGTCTCGACGACGTCACCGATCTTGATGTCGCTGTAGCCGACGCCGATGCCGCACTCGTAGCCCTCGCGGACCTCGGTCACGTCGTCCTTGAACCTGCGCAGCGATTCCACCGTGAGGTTGTCGGACACCACAACGCCATCCCGCACCAGGCGCGCCTTGTTGTTGCGGATGATCGTGCCGGATCGCACGATGCAGCCGGCCACGTTGCCGATCCGCGGCACCCGGAAGACCTCCCTGACCTCGGCGGTGCCGAGCTGGATCTCCTCGAACTCGGGCTTGAGCATGCCCTTGAGTGCGGCCTCGATCTCCTCGATCGCCTGGTAGATGACCGAGTAGTAGCGGATGTCGACGCCCTCGCGCTGGGCCAGTTCCCCGGCCCGCCCGGCCGGGCGGACGTTGAAGCCTACGATCACGGCCTCCGAGGCGATGGCCAGGTTGACGTCATCCTGGGTGATGGCGCCGACGCCCCGCCCGATGACCCGCAGGACCACATCCTCGCCCACATCGATCTTCAGCAGCGCGTCTTCGAGGGCCTCGACCGACCCGGACACATCGCCCTTGATGATGAGCAGCAGTTCTTCCCGCTCGCCCGACTTGAGCGCGGACTCCAGGTCCTCCAGCGTGACCCTGGGCCGGCGCTGGGCGAACATGGCGTTGCGTTCCCGCGCCTCACGCCGTTCTGCGATCTGCCTGGCCACGCGGTCGTCGGTGACCACGAGGAAGCTGTCGCCAGCGCCGGGCACGGCGGTGAGGCCGAGCACCTGCACGGGGCGCGACGGGGGGGCGTCAGGAACGGGTGCGCCGTTCTCGTCGAGCAGCGCCCGCACCCGGCCAAACGCCTCACCGGCGACGATGGAGTCGCCGACGTGCAGCGTGCCGCGCTGCACGAGCACGGTCGCCACCGGGCCGCGGCCGCGGTCCAGATGGGCCTCGATCGCGACGCCCTGGCCAGGCTGCTGCGGGTTGGCCCGCAGGTCGAGCTCGGCGTCCGCGGTCAGGATGACCGCCTCGAGCAGGGTGTCGATACCCGTGCCCGCCTTGGCGGAGACATCCACGAACAGGGTGGTGCCGCCGAACTCCTCGGCGACCAGCCCGTACTCGGTGAGCTGCGAGCGCACCCGCTGCGGGTCGGCGCCTTCCTTGTCCACCTTGTTGACCGCCACCACGATCGGCACGCCCGCCGCCTGGGCGTGGTTGAGCGCCTCGGTGGTTTGCGGCTTGACGCCGTCGTCCGCCGCCACCACCAGCACGACCAGGTCGGTGGTCTCCGCACCGCGGGCCCGCATGGCGGTGAACGCCTCGTGGCCCGGGGTGTCGATGAAGGTGATCTTGCGTTCCTGGCCGTCCACCGCGGTGGTGACCTGATAGGCACCGATGTGCTGGGTGATGCCCCCGGCTTCGCGGGCGGCCACGTTCGTGTGCCTGATCGCATCGAGCAGCTTGGTCTTGCCATGGTCGACATGGCCCATGACGGTGACCACCGGCGGCCGCGCCGCGAGGTCTTCCTCGTCGCCCTCGTCCTCGCCGAACTCGATGTCGAACGACTCCAGCAGCTCCCGGTCCTCTTCCTCCGGGGAGACCACCTGCACGTTGTAGCTGAGTTCCGCGCCGAGCAGCTGCAGCGTCTCGTCATTCACCGACTGGGTCGCGGTGACCATCTCGCCCAGGTGGAAAAGCACCTGGACGAGCGAGGCCGGGTTCACCCCGATCTTGTCGGCGAAGTCGCTCAGCGACGCGCCCCGCGACAGCCGGATGACCTGGCCGTTCCCGCGTGGGATCTGCACGCCGCCGATCGCAGGCGCTTGCATGTTGTCGAATTCCTGGCGCCGCTGCTTTCGCGACTTCCGGCCGCGGGAGGGCCGCCCACCCGGACGCCCGAAGGCGCCCTGCGTACCGCTCCTGCCCCGTCCGCCGCCGCCTGGCCTGGCCCCACCACCACCACCGCCGCCGAGGCCTCCTGGCCGCGGGCCGGTGCCACCACCACCGCCACCGCCACGCGGGCCAGCGCCTGCACCGGGGCCGCCACGAGCGCCCTGGCGCCCGCCGGCGCCCGCGCCAGCACCCGGACCGCCGCCGGGACCGCCACGACCCGGACCGCCGGGACCGCCGGGACCGCCACGACCCGGACCGCCGGGACCGCCACGGCCTGGAGCGGGCCTGGGTGGCATGTTGCTGGGGCTGGGACGCGGACCGCCCGGACGCGGACCGCCCGGACGCGGACCGTCCGATGGGCCAGGCCGGCCGGCCGGCGGCCGCGGGCCAGCCGGCCTGGCCCCGGCCTGGCCGGGGCTGGGTGGCCCGAGCTGCCCGGGCTGCGGCGGCTGCCCGGGACGGGGCGCCCCGCGCGGGGCCGAGCCCATCCCGGTTGCCGTTGAGCTGAACGGGTTGTTTCCTGGCCGCGGGCCGGGGCGCGGGCCGCCGCGCGAGCCGGGCCGGGGAGATCCTGACCGTGGCGCGCCTGACGGCGGACCGCCGGGACCGGAACGCGGTGCGACCGGCCGGGGCCCCGGAGCAGGCACTCCCCGCGCCGGTGGCTGCGAACCGGTGACCTGCGACGTGTCCTCAATAGGAACCCTCGGCACCGGTGCCTGCGGCCGCGTCGGGGCCGGGCCTGCCGGAGCCGGGCCTGCCGTGGCCGGGCTCGGCGCGACCGGGCTCGGCGCGGCCGGGCTGGCGGCGGCGGGCCGGTCAGTGGCCGTCGCCGGTGCCGGGCCGGTGGCCTGCGGGCTGATGACGGGGCGGTCGGCACCAGCACCCGGGCCGCCCGGCACAGGCGCCTGCGGCCGACCCGGGGCCGGCCGGGCCACCTTGCGGCCGCCGTTCTGCCCGTCCGCCGCCCCGTCGGGCACTGCCGCGCCGGGCGCGCCCCCTGACGGCTCCGCCGCTGGCCTGGGCTTGCGGGCCTGGGCCGCCTTTGGTGCCTGGGCTGAGAATTCCTCTTTGAGTCTGCGGACGACCGGCGCCTCGATCGTCGACGACGCGGAACGGACGAATTCGCCCATTTCCTGGAGCCTGGCCATCACGGCCTTGCTCTCTACTCCGAACTCTTTCGCGAGTTCGTACACCCGGACCTTCGCCACTGCGCTCCCTCTGGTCGGTCCGGCTCATCCGGACCCTCGTGGCCGGTCCGGGGCAGCGCGTGCTCCGGCCGGCGTCAGCTTCTGGTGCTCATCGACGCGTTCTCATCGCGCGCTCATCACAACTGATCCCGCTTTCCCGGCAGTACTGCCGTTTCCGCCTCAGCCCCGGCCGCTCAGCCCGGGCGAACCTGCGAAGGTCCTTCGCACTGCGCCGCCAGGTACTCCGCGAGCCTGCTGGCACCGAACGGTCCCGGCAGGCGTAGCGCCCGCGGGAACGCCCTTCGGCGTTGCGCTAGCTCGAAGCAATCCTGGCGGGGATGCAGGTACGCGCCCCGGCCGGGCAACCGCGCTTGAGGGTCGGGAACGATGTCGTCCCCTTCCGCCACCAAGCGCAGCAAGTCAGACTTGGCCGCACGGCCCTTGCAACCTACACATGTCCGGATCGCAGGCGCGACCCGCACAGGCCGCAAGGACCGTCTGGTCATTGTCGACGCAAGCTTACCTCGCCGGCGCGTCGGCGGCACCGTGCCCAGCGCCCGCTGCGCCCGCAGGGTGGATTCCGCCGTCCGCGGGTTCCCCGGGCGCCTCCGCGGCGGTGCCCGGGGCGGCCGGCGGGCCGGCCGCGGGGGCAGCCGGCCCGCCGGCCGCGGTGTCCGGCCTGATGTCGATCTTCCAGCCGGTGAGCCGCGCGGCGAGGCGTGCGTTCTGCCCCTCCTTGCCGATCGCCAGGGACAGCTGGTAGTCGGGCACAATCACCTGCGCCATCCTGGCCTGGGGGTCCACGACGATCACCCGGGAGACCCGGGCCGGGGACAGCGCGTTGGCCACGAACTGGGCGGAATCGTCGGAGAAGTCCACTATGTCGATCTTCTCTCCGTGCAATTCGGCCATGACGTTACGCACCCTGCTGCCCATGGGCCCGATGCAGGCGCCCTTGGCGTTCACCCCGGCCTGGCGCGAGATCACCGCGATCTTTGTTCGGTGGCCCGCCTCGCGGGCGAGGGCGACGATGTCCACCGCCCCGCTGGCAATCTCCGGCACCTCCAGCGAGAACAGCTTCTTCACCAGGTTCGGATGGGTCCGGGACAGGGTCACCGACGGCCCCCGGTAACCCTTGCGGACATGCAGCACGTAGCAGCGCAGCCGTTCGCCGTGCGCGTACCGCTCGCCGGGGACCTGCTCGGAGGGGGGCAGGACGGCCTCGATCTTGCCTAGGTCAACCAGGACCGCCCTGGGATCCCTGCCCTGCTGGATCACGCCGGCCACGATGTCCCCCTCACGGCCCGCGTACTCCCCGAAGGTCAGCTCGTCTTCGGCGTCACGGAGCCGCTGCAGGATAACCTGGCGCGCCGTGGTCGCCGCTATCCGCCCGAACCCGCTCGGCGTGTCGTCATACTCCCGCAGCACCGTGCCGTCCTCGGCCGTCTCGGCCGCCCAGACGGTGACGTGCCCACTGCCGCGGTCGACCTCGACCCGGGCCGTGGCGGCCACGCCCTCGCTGCGGTGATACGCGACCAGCAGCGCGTCCTCGATGGCCTTGATGGCCAGGTCCATCGAGATATCCTTCTCGCTCTCCAGGCTGCGCAGGACGCTCAGGTCAATGTCCATCCCGCTCCCCCTCGTCCCCGGGTTCCCCGGAAGCCGCCCCCGCGGCCCCCGCCTTGCTGAATTCCACCTGTACCCGGCCTGGTCCCAGGTCCCGATAGCCGAACTCGCGCCGCTCGCCATCTATTTCGAGCGTCACCGCGTCCGCTCCCGCCGCCACGACTCTGCCCTGCACGGCGGTCAGATACCTGGCGGGTTCCGTTTGGCTGGAGGGGGTGGTCGTTCCCAACGGGGCCGGCGCCGGGCGGGAGAGCGGGGCGTAAACCAGCCGGCCAACCGCGCGGCGCCAGTGCCTCGGCTCAGTCAGCGGCCGGTCCACCCCGGGCGAGGAAACCTCCAGGGTGTAGGCGGCCTGGCCCATCACCCCTGAGGCATCGAGCTCAGCCGATACGGAGCGGCTGACCAGCGCGATCTCGTCCAGGCCGGGCCCGTTGTCGGCGTCCACGACGACCCGGAGCAGCCAGCGCCGGCCAGCGGCGCTGATCCGCACCGACTCAAGGTCGAGGCCCGCGGACCTGACCACCGGCTCCAGCAGGCTGGTGAGGCGCTCGGGCTCCGCGGGCCGGGCGGCCTGCGGGCGATCCGGCGCCGCGGCGCCAGCGGGCTGGCTCCCGGCGGCCCGGGTATCGGGCTGGCGGCGTCCGGGGCGGCCCTCATGGCGCGGCCCGGCGCCATCTGCCGCAGGCCGCCTGGCCCGGTCCGGACGTGACGGTCCGTGACGGGAACTACCGCGCATCACGACCTCCTCGTCCGCCGCCTGTGCTGTTGTCCAGCCTGGTCTAGCCTAACCGGAGCAGGCGGCGGCGGCGGCCGATGAACGCGCCCGCCGGTCGCGGGGGGTAACTCAGGCGGTGGCCGACCTGCGCACAGACGGTGATCACCGGGTGCCATCGGGCCGGCGCGCCGTGACATCCTGGACGCCCGCGCACGGCCACTCCGCGCTCCCCCTACGCTCAGCGGGAGCACTAACGGACATAGCAGGAGGACCGGTGCCGGCAGATCTTGGGCGGCGGAGCGTTCTCGCGGCGGCGGCGATGACGTTCCCGCTGCTCGCGGCCGGCTGCAAGGGCGTCGGAGCGCTCGGCACCCCGCCGCTGCCGTTGCCTGATGTCGCTGTGCTTGACCACGCGATCACCGCCGAGAAGCTGATGATTGCCCGGTACCACGCCGCCATCTCCGGCTCTCCTTCTCAATCGGCCTTCCTCGCCCCGCTGCTCGCCCAGCACCGGGCGCATCTGGCCAGGCTCGGGTCGCGCCTGATCGATCCCCGGGCGACCAGCCAGGCCAGCTCAGCCTCCGCCGGCGTGACCGCATCGCCGGGCTCGTTGGCGACATCCGGCCCGGCCGTCACCCTCGCCGCGCTGCAGGCCGCCGAACAGGATGCGGCCAGCGCGCTGGTCCGCCACCTGGCGGAGGTCACCCCCTCGTTCGCCCAGTTGCTGGCCAGCATCGCGGCTTCCGAGGCCAGTCACGCCCTGCTGCTGCGCTCGCGGGGAGGGGCCTGATGACGCGGAGCGGCCGATCACGGAGGGCCGTGATGACCCGGAGCGACGGATCACGGAGCGACCCGGCGACGCGGAGCGCCCTGCAGTCGGCGCTGGCCGCCGAGCACGCGGCGATCTATGGCTACGGAGTGGCCGGCGCGCACCTGAAGGGAGCACGCCAGCAAGCCGCGCAGCGGGACTGGGTCGCGCATCAGCTCGCCAGGGACGCGCTGGAGGCCAGGCTTTCATCCCTTGGCACGCAGCCGGTGGCCGCCCAGGATGCCTATCAGCTGCCCTTCCCGGTACACGGCAGCGGCGCGGCGGCCACGCTCGCGGCATTCCTCGAGGACGGCGTGGCCACTGCCTACCTGCGGCTTGTCGCGCTCGCTGATCCCGGGCTGCGAGCCTGGGGGGCGCGGCAGGTGCGCGCATCGGCGTTGCGCGCCACGTCCTGGAGTGGCCGCGCGGCCGCCTTTCCCGGGCTTCCCGCCAGTACCGGTGCCACCACATCCGCGCCGCGGCCGGCGGCTTCCTGACCTCGGCCGCTGCCCCGTGCTCAGGCCCGTGCTCAGGGCCCGTGCTCAGGGCCCGTGCTCAGGCTCGCGCTGCGCGGCGAGGACGTGCCCAATGCGTGCTGCCACGCCCTCCAGGTCATCGTCGGCGGCTATCCGCTCCGCCCACGACCACCAGAACCACCATCTGCCGTCCTCGCAGCGTCCCGCGTAAATGTCCTCGGCCAGGGCCAGGACGGCGGGATTCACGACGTGCAGGCTGGGCACGCGCCCGGGCGGTGCCAGCAGGCTCACATGCAGCCCGTGCCGGACGAGCGTCTGGGCGAGCCGGTCGAGCCGGTCCATGTACGCCTGGTCAGGCGGAGATAGGCCGGTCCGCTGCTCGGTGCCCATCGCCATATTGCTCACCTCTAGTAACGGAATAGATGCGTAGAGTTCGTTCAAGGTTCAGGATGCCGTCCCGTGTTGCTGCTTGCAACATGCATAGAGTGATTCGCACAATTAGCCCGTCGGCATGGGCAATACAGGTTGCCGATGACGGGGCTCCGAGACGCGCTGGACGGCGGACAAGCGGGTCGCCACACTAGTGGTCTGTAAGAGGAGTCTTTCTTGGCTGCACGTCGCCTAGGCGGGCACCTCGCGGCGCTGTCGTCGTCGCCGATAGCACCGCTATCGGCTCCTCCTCCGCCTTGCGATGCACCCACCTGGACGCCGTCCGCTCAAAGGACCCTGCAGACCACTGGCACAACGCTCCTCCCCCCGCGCGGGCCACGCACCAGGCGCGCGGCGGAGGAGTCATACGCGACGGCTGGGACGGGAGGTGACACATGGCCGCGGAGCACAGCCCGACGGTCCGGCGCCGCCGGCTAGCGCTCGAATTGCGCAGGCTGCGCGAAGCTGCCCGGCTCACCTGCGAGGAAGTAGCCGAACACCTTGAGTGCTCCACGTCAAAGGTCAGCCGGATCGAGACGGGCCGGGTTTCCGTCTCCCCCCGGGACGTCCGCGACATGCTGGATCTCTACGGCGTGTCGGCGCAGCAGGGGGCAAGCCTGGTCCAGCTGGCCCGGGACTCGCGCCAGAAAGGCTGGTGGCATGCGTATAGCGACACGATCCAGCCCCAGTTCGCCACCTATATCGGCCTGGAGAGCGCGGCATCGGAGATCCGGATCTACGAGGTCACCCTCATCCCGGGGCTGCTCCAGACGGAAGAGTACGCGCGCACGGTCATCGCCGCCGGGACCGTGGGCGGCGACCACGAGGGCACAGAACGCAACGTGGCATTGCTGATGGCCCGCCAGCCGCTGCTCACCGGCGACGATCCGCCGCGATTGTGGGCCGTGCTGGACGAGGCCGCACTGCGCCGCACGGTGGGCGGGGCCGGCCTGATGCGGCTCCAGCTTGACCACCTGCTCGACCTCGCGCGGCTGCCGAACGTCGCGATCCAGGTGATCCCGTTCGGCGCCGGCGCCCACCCGGCGATGGGCCGGCCGTTCGTCATCCTTGCCTTCCCCGAGCGCGCCGATCCGGACGTGGTGTACCTGGAGGACCTCACCAGCGCCCTGTACGTGGAGGACGTCGATGAGGTGGACCGCTACAACATGTTTTTCAACCACCTGCGGGCCACGGCCCTGTCCTTCGAGGACTCCGCGGCGCGCATCATGTCGGTCATCAAGGAGCAATAGGGCCGCGCTGACGCTCGGCCCGCAGTCAGCGCACAGGCTCGGCCCGCGCGGTCAGCGCAGAGGCTCAGGAAGCGGCTCGGCGTGCAGCACGGTCAGCCGGGACACCGCACGGGTCAGGGCGACGTAGAGCCGGTGCAGGCCCCGCGACTCGGCGGCGGCGATGCGGGCCGGCTCGACGACGATGACGTCATCGAACTCCAAGCCCTTGGCCAGGGTCACTGGTACCAGTGTCAGCCCGCTGCCGCTCACCCGGTCGAGGACTTCATGCCGGATGCCCGCCTGGCGCAGCAGCAGCGAAACCGCTGCTACCTGCTCGTCCGCGGCGATCACCGCGGCGGACCCCGGCCGGCTCATGGCCGCGGCGCACGCCCGGGACAGGTCGGCGGGCAGTGAGCCGGCGGTGGCCTCGATGATCGCCAGCGCGCCCGGGTCCTGCCGCAGCGACCGGGCGGGCGCGAGGCCCGGGGCGATATGGGCCAGCAGCCGGCTGGCGTAGTCCAGTATCTGCCGCGGCACGCGGTAACCCGTGTCAAGCACGCGAAGCCCGGCGTCGGCCTTGCCCAGGTCGGCCAGCAGCTGGGGCCAGCTGGTAGCCGCCGCTGGCGAGGTACCCTGGGCCAGATCGCCGAGCAGGGTGGCGGAGCCGGTGGCACACCGCCGGCCGACCGCACGGCACTCCATCGGCGACAGGTCCTGCGCCTCGTCCACCACCACGTGGGCCAGGCTCGGGATCCGCTCGATCAGGTCGCTCGCCTCGTCCACCAGCACCGCGTCGGCCGCGCTCCAGGGCGCGGACGCGGGCCGGCGGGCCGGCGTTTCCCAGCCGATCGCCCGCTGCTCGGCCGGATCGAGCACGCCGTGCGCCGCGCGGGCGAGCAAGCCGGGATCGGACAGCAGGCGCATGACCAGCCGGACCGGATCCGCCCGTGGCCAGATGGCGTCCACGGCCGAGCGCACCGGCCTGGCCCGCCGCACGGCCTCGTGCGTCCGGTCGTCGCACGCCTCCCCCGCTTCCTCCATCCGGGTCAGGATCACGTGCGCGATCCGGTGGCCGAGCATGTCACGGCCGGCGCCGTACCGGACGCCGCGCTCACGCAACTCACTGAGCAGCCCGGCGATCTCGTGAGCGGGCACCCGCCAGCGCCGTGACCCGCGGGGCAGCACGACCGCCTCGGCAGGCTCGGCCACCGAGGCCCAGAGCGCCCGGCGCAGCACCGCCGCCATCCGGGCATCCCCCTTGATCCGCGCGGCGGGCCCTGCGTCGGCGCCCCGGACCGGCACCGCGGCCACCAGATCCGCCACGGTCACCTGCGCGACGTTGATCTCGCCGAGCGCGGGCAGCACGTTGCGGATGTAGCCGAGGAAGGCCTGGTTCGGCCCGATCACCAGCACGCCGCCCCGGTTCATCCGGGCCTGGTGCGCATACAGCAGGTACGCGACACGGTGCAGGCCGACCGCGGTCTTGCCGGTCCCCGGGGCACCTTGCACGCACAGCGTCACGCCCGGGTCCGCGCGCACGATGTCGTCCTGGTCGGGCTGGATCGTCGCCACGATGTCGCGCATCGGGCCGGACCTGGGCCGCTCGATCTCGTCCAGCAGAATCCGGCTGACCGGGGCGTCGGGGACCAGCCCGGTTGTTCCGTTCTGAGGAAAGGTCTCATCCTCGTATGCGGTGAGCTCTCCCCCGGAGAACCCGAACCGGCGGCGCAGCGCCAGTCCCATCGGCTCCGCCGGGCTCGCCCGGTAGAACGGCCGGGAGACCGGAGCCCGCCAGTCGATCACCACGGGGCGCCCGTCGGGGTCGTGGATGTGCCGCCTGCCCACATGGAAGCGGTGCCCGGCGACCCCATCGCCCGCGCCGCCGGCCTGCGGCGCGTAGTCGAGCCGTCCGAAGAACAGCGGGGTGTCGGGCAGGTCGCGGAGGGCCTCCGCCCGGCGGTAGAGGTCCGCCTTGAGGTACTCCTCGGAGACCGGGTCGCCGCCGAGCGCCCGGAGCGAGAGCACGTCTTCACGCATGAGCCGGAGGAACTCGCGCGACCGCTGCAGGTGAGCTCGCTCGCCGCTCAGGACGGGGTGAGGCCCGGCGCCAGCCTGGGGACCCCCAGGCTGCGGTGTGGCACCGGGAGAAGAGTTCGGCGTGGCACGGGAGGCAGGCTCCGGGTCGCTCTGTGTCCCGCTGGCCGAGGGCATGAGTCATCACCTCGATGGCATGGGGGTGCAGGCACAAGAGCCAGAAGCCTACAACGCCGGGTTCCGCCGGTCATCTCGTTTTCCCGCGCCGCACGGGCGTTACCAGGCCTGGTGGCGGTTACCAGGCAGTTCGGACCACAATGTGCAGATGACCGCCGCCGTCGACGATCGCCAGTACGAGGCCGAGCTGCCGCTGCTGGCTGTGTCTGGCCTCGGCGTGCGCTTCGGCCCGCTGACGGCGCTGCACGGCGTCGACCTGGGGGTGCGGGCCGGCGAGCTGGTGGCCCTGGCGGGCGAGAACGGCGCCGGCAAGACCACCCTGGTGCGCTGCATCGCCGGGGACATCGCGCCGACCTCGGGCGTGGTCGTGCTGGACGGCAGGCAGGTGCCCGCGGACCCGCTCGCCGCGAAGCGCCGGGGCGTCTCCGTTGTCTGGCAGGACCTGGCGCTCTGCGACAACCTGGACGTCGCCTCGAACCTGCTGCTGGGCCGTGAGCGCCGTCGCCAGCTGCTGTCGGACATTCGCATGCATTCCGACGCGGCAGGCCTGCTTAAGCGCCTTGGTATCCCGCTGCGGGACACGACCCGCAGCGTCCGGTCCCTGTCCGGCGGCCAGCGTCAGCTGGTGGCAGTGGCCAGGGCGATGGCCCACAACCCGCGGCTGCTGCTGCTCGATGAGCCCACGGCCTCGGTGGGCGTGCGGGAGTCAGCCCTGGTGGAAGAGCTGATCCTGCGGCTGCGCGAGCAGGGCACGACGATCGTGCTGGCGTGCCACGACATCAGCCAGATGTTCCGGCTGGCCGACCGCATCGTCGTGCTCCGGCACGGACGGGTCGTCGCCGAGGTGTCCCCCAGCGAGGTGCACCCGGATGATGTGGTGGCGCTGCTGTCCGGCCAGGAGGTGGACTCCTCCGCCCGCCGCCAGCTGACCCGCCTGCACGGGCTCACCGACCGCCTGGTGTCCGCGGACCCGTCATCCAGCCTGTCGCTGATCCTCTCGGCGCTGGGCGCCGCGCTTGGCAATGAGCGCCTGTGCATCCACCTGCTGGAAGACTCCTCGCTCGTCTGCGCCGCCTCGCTCGGCCTCTCCCCGCTGCTGGTATCGGCGTGGTCCCGGCTACCCCACGGCCCGGCCGGCGGCCCGGTCGGGCTGGCCGCCGTGGCGGACCAGCCGGTCGTCGAGGAAAACGTGCGGGTCGGCACCGCCTGGGCGCCATTCCGGGACCTGGCCCGGGCGGCCAAGGTGGCGAGTTCCTGGTCAGTCCCCGTGATGGGACCTGGCGGGCTGCTCGGCATCATCACCGTGTTCCGGGCGATAACCGGCAAACCGCAGCGGGATGACCTCGACCTCGCGACCCTCTACGCGGGCTACGCCGCGAGCGCGATCGAGCGGGACCGGCTGCTCGACGAAGTCACCGCCCGCAACCGGGTGCTGGAAACAATCAGGGAGATGCTGGAAACCCTGGCCGGTCCCATCCCGGTCGCCGATGGGCTCGGCATTGCCCTCCAGGCGCTGCGCCACGGCCTCCAGGCCGATGAGGTGGCACTGGTCAGCCAGCCGCCTGACGGCCCGCCCAGCTGCCGTGCTTTCTCCGGCGAGGCCGGCGAGCGGCGGCCCGCGGCCGCGACGCAGAGTGCGCTTGACGCGGCCGAGTCTGCCCTGGCCTTCGCCGACCGCGACGGCGCGGCCATGCACCGGACCGGAGCCAACGGCGAGCGGCTGCTATCGGTGACGTTCACAGCGCCCGGCGGCCAGACGGCGCTGGTGGCAAACTGGCGTAGCGGGCCACCCTCCGCCGATGCGACCGCGCTGCTTGAGGATGCCGCCCATTCGCTCCGGCTGGCGCTGGAGCGCGAGGAGGCCTGGTTTGCCCACCAGGAGGCCATGACTTTGCGCCGGTCCCAGGAGCTGCAGCGCGGCTTCCTGTCCCGGCTGAGCCATGAACTCCGGACGCCACTCACCGCGATCAGGGGATACGCCTCCAGCCTGCTGCAGCCGGATGTGACCTGGGACGGGGAGTCGCAGCACCGGTTCATCGCCCGGATCGCGGCCGAGTCGGCGCGGCTCGGACGCCTGGTCGACGATCTGCTGGACTTCTCCGCGATCGAGTCAGGGATCCTCCGCCTGCAGCGCGACTGGTGCGACATCCCGCTGGTGCTCGACGCGGCCGTCGCGTGCCTGCCGCCAGCGAAGGCGCCGGCCGTGGAGACGGAATGCGATGCTGGCCTGCCGGTCGTCTGGGCCGACCACGATCGCCTTGAGCAGGTCTTCGTGAACCTGCTGACCAACGCGCTCGGCCACAATCCGCCGGGCACCAGCGTGCGGATCAGCGCGAGCATGGACGGCCCGGCCGAAGTGCTGGTGAGCGTCGTCGACGATGGTGCCGGGATGCCCCCCGACGTCGCGCTCGCGCCTTTCGAGCCGATGCGGCGTCGGCGCACGCCGAGTGCCGGCGCTGGGCTCGGGCTATCCATAGCCAGGGGAATCGTGGCCGCCCACGGCGGGCGTATCGAGCTTGAGACGCCGGAACAGGGCACCTGCTTCCGGATTCACCTGCCGGTGGAGATTCCCGCGACCGTGGCCGGCGTTCCCGCGCCGCCCGCCGCTCCCAGCGGACATGACCGGGCCCGGGCCGCCAGAGCCGCGGGCGGCGTGACGACCACGGGAGCCGTCCCCCGTGCTTGACCAGGCTGTGAACACGCGAGCGCTGGTGGTCGAAGACGACCCCAACATCGTGGACCTGATCCGGTCCAATCTGGCCGTGCGCGGCTTCGACACGGTCGTCTCCACTGATGGCCTGCGCGCTCTCAACCTCCTGGAGACCGAGGCTCCCGACATCGTGCTGCTCGACCTGATGCTGCCCGAGGTCGACGGTTTCGAGCTGTGCCGCCTGATCCGCGAGCGTTCATCGGTGGCCATCATCGTGGTCTCCGCGCGCGGCGGCGAGCGGGACAAGGTGACCGCGCTGAACATGGGCGCGGACGACTACATGACCAAGCCCTTCAGCATCGAGGAGATGCTGGCCCGGATCACCGCCACGCTCCGCCGCACCCGCCCCGCCGACAGCGCGCCGGATACCGCCCCGCCCGTCATCAGCATCGGCGAACTGGAGATTGATCTCTCCAGCCAGCAGGTGACCAGGGGTGGCCTGGCCGTGCACCTGACCCCGACGGAGTTCGCGCTGCTGCGTGAGCTCGCCACCAACAGGGGAAAGCTGCTGACCCACGCCCACCTGCTGCGGCGGGTGTGGGGCCGCGGGTACGAAACCGAGACTGAGTATGTGCGGGTCTACATCCGGCGGCTCCGGGCCAAGCTGGAGTCGGACGGCGGGGCGCCGCTGATCCTGACCCAGCCCAGGGCTGGTTACCGGATCGCAGCGGAATAGTTATCGGATCGCAGCGGAATGCGGCTCCGCCGCACGCCCGGGCCATCAAGCCGCTGACCTGGCCAGCAATGTTTATGAATTTTTCATAGGGTTACGTGGATGTTAACGCTACCTTTTACTTCGGGCCGCCTACTGTCTTCACAGATAGCACCCGCCCGCAGTGATCATCATGTGGGCTTGTCATCGGGATACGCCCTGAAGCGTCCCACCCATGAGTGAGGTGGTTTGTTTGTATTCAGTCACCAAGAGAGCTGGCTTGACGGCCCTCGCTGGCAGCGCGGCTCTTGTCCTTGCTGCCTGCGGCAGCAGCGGCTCGTCTTCCAGCGGCGCCGGCGCTTCCAGCAGTTCCGCTGCTGTCCCGTCGGTCTCCGCTACGTCGTTCACGAACGATTTCTCACAGATGGCCGCCCTGAAGTCGCTGGCGTCACGCGGCAAGGGGAGCGTCGGCGTGATTCTGCCCGACACCGTCACATCGGCGCGCTATGTCGAATTCGACGCGCCATATCTGACCAAAGCCCTCCAAACGGCGGGCCTGACCAGTTCGCAGTTCACCGTGCAGAATGCGCAGGGCAGTGACGCGACCCAGTTGAGCGACGCCCAGGCGGACATCACCAAGGGCGCGAGCGTCCTCATCGTGGACCCGCTCGACGCCGGTGTCGGCACGTCGATCGAGAAGTACGCCAAGTCGCACGGCGTGGCCGTCATTGACTACGACCGGCTGACCCTGGGCGGCAGCCGCAAGTACTACGTGAGCTTCGACAACGTGCAGGTCGGCAAGCTGATCGGCCAAGGCATGGTCAGCTGCGTGACCGCATGGAAGGTGGCCAAGCCCAACGTGCTGGTCATGTACGGCTCGCCGACGGACAACAACGCCACCCTGTTCGCCCAGGGCTACAACGCCGTGATGGCACCCTTGTTCAGTGCCGGCACGTGGGTCAAGGTCGGCACCGCAGCCGGAACCTGGGACCCGCCGACCGCGGAAACCGAGTTCCAGGGGCAATTCACCGCGCACAAGAGCATCAACGCCGTGCTGACCCCCAACGACGAGAACGCCGCCCCGATCATCCACTACCTGCAGACTCTGGGCGTCAAGGCCAACACGTTCCCGGTGACCGGGCAGGACGCGACCCTGATCGGGCTGCAGAACATCCTGTCCGGGTACCAGTGCGGGACCGTCTACAAGGCGATCTACCTGGAGGCCCAGGCCGCCGCGGCGCTCGCGATGTACATCCGGGCCGGCGTGACGCCTCCTGCGGGCCTGGTCAACGGCAGCACGGCCGACTCGACCGAGAAGGTGCAGGTCTCGTCGGTGCTCTTGACGCCGAAATGGGTAACACCATCCAATATGAATGCAACAGTTATCGCCGACAAGTTCGTGCCGGCAGCGCAGCTCTGCACTACCAAGTACAAGGCGGCGTGCACGGCGGCAGGGATCTCGGGGTGATCATGACCGCTCGATCCATCGCTGGGCCTCCTCAGTGGTGACAGCAAGCGCCGGAGATGGCGCCTGGCCCGCAGCCGCGGGCCGGGCGCCATCTGGCGCTGCCTCAGTAGACCAGGGTGACTCGCCGCTGCTGCGCCTGCGCGGGATCGGGAAGAGCTTCGGGCCGGTGCACGCGCTGGTCGGGATCGACCTCGATATCCCTGAGGGGCAGGTGACGGCGCTGGTAGGTGACAACGGCGCGGGCAAGTCGACCCTCATCAAGACGATCTCGGGGATCTGGGAGCCGACCACCGGTGAGCTGATCTGGAACGGCAAGCCGGTGCATCTGCACGGCCCCCGGGACGCGACGGGCCTGGGCATCGCGACCGTCTACCAGGACCTGGCGTTGTGCGACAACCTGGATATCGTGCAGAACATGCTGCTCGGCCACGAGGTACGGCGGTGGTACGGGCTGCTCGACGAGGTCACCATGGAGATCACCGCCAAGCAGACGCTGGCCGACCTGAGGGTGACGACGGTGCGCTCGATCCGGCAGCCGGTCGGCTCGCTGTCCGGCGGGCAGCGTCAGTCGGTCGCCGTGGCCAAGGCCGTGATGCAGGACGCCAGGCTCGTCATCATGGACGAGCCCACCGCGGCGCTGGGCGTCACCCAGACCGAGCTTGTCCTGGACCTCATCGGACGGCTGAAGAACCGCGGGCACGCGGTCATCGTGGTGTCGCACAACCTCAACGAGGTCTTCCAGGTCGCCGACCGGCTTGCGGTGCTCTACCTGGGCGGGCTCGCGGCGGCGGGCCCCGCGTCGGATTTCGATACCCAGTCCGTCGTGGAACTCATGACCACGGGCGCATCCGCTCGCGTGGGCGCGAACGGCAACGCACGCGAGCCCGCGCCGCCAGGCGGTCGTGGCAGCGGCACGGAAGGCTGAAGCATGTCACCGACAGAGGACGGCGCGCGAGGTCCGGCAGACGCCGATGCGCCCGTGATTCTCGCAGAAGGTCCCGCGGCTGACCAGGCCGCCGAAGATACCGCGCTCGCCGGAGCCCCGGAACTGATCGCCAATTCGGTCGGCGACTACGCCCGCATCTGGTTCAAGCGGGTCAGGAGCGGCGAGAGCGGCGCACTGCCGGTCATTCTGGGCCTGGTCGCGATCGTCGTGTTCTTCCAGGTGCGGAACTCGCTGTTCCTGTCCGCGGGCAACCTCGTCAACCTGATAATCCTGTCCGCTGCGTTCATCCTGCTGGGCATGGCCGAGGTGTTCGTGCTGCTGCTCGGCGAGATCGACCTGTCCGTCGGCTACAACGCGGGCATCGGCGCGGTCATGACCCTCTGGGCGGCCTACACGCTGTCCTGGTGGGTGGCCGTCATCATCGGGCTCGCCTCGACCGCGTTCATCGGCTTCGTGCAGGGCAGCCTGATCACGCGGCTGGGACTGCCGTCGTTCGTGGTCACCCTGGCCGGGCTGCTGGGCCTGGAAGGACTCCTGATCATCCTGGTCGCCCGCACCGGCCACGGCGCGGGCGGCTCGATCAACAACCCGAGCAACGTCATCTACGACTTCACCGCCGGCAATCTCAGCCCGGCGGGCGGCTGGATCGTCATGGTGGTCCTGGTCGTCGTGGCCGGCTCGTTCATGATCCTTCGCGACCGCCGTAGGCTGTCCAGCGGCCTGGTGGCCCCCCCACTCGGCGTCACCCTGCTCAAGGTCGTGGTGATGGCCGTCGCCGGGGTCGTCGTCGTCCTGGTCTGCAATACCGACCGCGGCGTTGGCTTCACCGCATTGCGCGGCGTTCCCTGGGTCGTCCCCATCGTGCTCGGTGTCGTCGTGCTGTGGACCATACTGACCACCCGGACCCGTTTCGGCCGCTATATCTACGCGATCGGCGGTAACGCCGAGGCGGCCCGGAGGGCGGGCGTCAACCTGATCATGATCCGGACGATGTGCTTCACGCTCTGCGGCCTCACCGCGGGAATCGGCGGCATCATCCTCGCGTCGCAGCTCAACTCGATGGGCACCAACCTCAACGGCGGCCAGTACGTGCTGTTCGCGGTGGCCGCAGCGGTGATCGGCGGAACCAACCTCTTCGGCGGCCGGGGCCGGATGCTGCACGCGGTGCTGGGCGGGCTTGTCGTCGCCGCGATCGATAACGGCCTCGGCCTGATCGGGATGAGCGCGGCGGCCACCGACATCGTCACCGCGATTGTGCTGCTGGCCGCCGTGGCCATCGATACTCTGGCCCGCCGGCGCAGCCCGACCACCTGATCAGGGGGACACGTCTGGGAGGCGGTCACCGCGACGCGGCGGCCGCCTCCTGATCAGGCGGTAGTGACGACCTTCTGGGCTGGTGTGGTGTCGTTGGTTCCCTGACGGCTTGATTCTGGTGAGTAATTCGCCGGTGGCCAATTTCTTCGGGAACCGCAGAGCAATGTAATGGGGTCCCGTGGCCCTTATAGTATGGGTGACCGGGTGGTCTTATCGCCATAAGCTATGTGCAGAACAATTGTTCTGTACGCGTCTGGTTTCATGAGTTCGCAAATGGTACCGGATGGGCGTTGCATCTCTCCAAGAGGGCCGCGAGTTGTCATTCTTAACCAATACGGCCACGGGCAGAACATTCAGATATCTCATAACACCGCGCACTGCTGAGCGCAGCGCCGGTGCTCTGGCCACACCTGACCACCGGCGCGCGGCGCGGCCACCGGATCAGGCGGGAACGACGACGTACTGCCGCAGGCAGAGGTCGTGGAAGGTCACCGGCCCGCGCGGGCCCGGCACATGATCGACGTTGATCCCCGTCTCCGGGACCCCGCGGAGCTTGAACCCGTCGAGCAGCCGGGTGCTCACATTCCAGAATGCCCCCGTTCCCCGGTAAGCGGCGAGGAACTGGCGCGCGGCACCAGGGTCCGCGGTGACGATGGCGGCGGCCAGCCCCGACGTCTGCGCGTTCGCCATCTCGGCCGCCTCGGCCGGGCCCCCGGACGGGGCGACGGTGACGGTGGCCTCGTGCCCGGCGTCCAGCGCCCACTCATGGCCCAGCGGGTGGTCATGCGGCGGGAGCGAGGCGGCGACGCCGAGCGCGCGCATCGCCTCCAGCACGCCCGGCAGCATCTCCTGCCACACATCGGAGCACAGCAGCAGCAGGTTCAGCCGGTTGCATACGCCCAGCCGGTCCAGGCTCGCCGTGACGATCCGAGCCACCATGGCGGGTTCGGCCGCGCGGTCCACGTACAGCACGCCGCCACCGTCCGCGTGAGCAAGCGTCCGTACCCCGTGCCGGGCGGCCTCCGCGGCCAGGGTGCGGGTCGTCTGCCCGCTCCCGCGCAGGATGACCAGCGGGATCAGGCGGGAATGGCGGACCAGTTCGAGCGCCCCCTGCCGGTCGGCGGTGCGGATCAGCTGGAAGGCTCCGGGATCGAGGCCGGCCCCGGCGACGGCCGGGGAGATGACATGGTCGAAGAGCGCCGTGGCGGATCGCAGCGCCGCTCCCCCGGTGCGCAGCACACCGGCGTTGCGTGACTTCAGCAGCTGCGAGGCCACGTCGATGGTGACATTCGGCCGAGCCTCGAAGTTCGCGCCGACCACTCCGACCGGCACCCGGCGCTCGGCCAGCCGCAATCCCCCGGCGAGCTCGCCCAGGGAGGTGTACTCCGGCGGGAACGCGGCGTCGGCGAGCAGCCCGATCTGGCGCGCCATGTCGGCGATCCGGGTCTCGTCGAGTCGTAGCCGGTCGATCACCCCCCGGCCGAGCCCTTCGGCCTCGCCGCCCGCCACATCGGCGGCGTTGGCGGCGAGGATCTCCGCGGCCCGCCCGGTGAGCAGCCCCGCCATCGCGCGCAGCACACCGTTGATGGCTTCATCAGGCGCCCTGGCCAGGCTCAGCGCCCCGTCTCGGGCTGACTCTCCGCTGGCGATTACTGCCTTTTCCGCACCGGACACGAGGACGAGCCTAGTGGAGGTCCGGGCCCGCCTGATCTGCCTCGGGCGACCAGAACCAGTGGAAGCCGACCACCGCTCTCTCGACGGACCTCAGGTAGCGGTGTACCGAATGCTGGCTGTCCAGCACGGCTTCCTCCTGCTCCATGATGCCGCCCTCCATCCCGTCCCAGGTGGCCCACCACAGGCGCGCCGGCAGCCGGGCCGGGTCGAACTCGACGCGCATGTCGAAATTCTCCAGGCGGCGCATCACCGCACGGCGGTACTGACGCTCTTCAGGGGTGTCCGGGTGCCCGTGATAGTGATAAGTCGTCCAGTATTCGAGGGTGAGCGTCTCACCGGGGGCGAGCGATCTGGCCAGCGAGATGTCCGTGGCATACAGGCCGTCCCTGATCTCGTAGAGCGGGCCGGTGAGATCCTTGCACCCCTGCCCAACCTCCAGGGTGATCGCGTTCGTGTCATAGATATAGGGGATCCGGTCGAGTCCGTCCACGATCGCCTCGATGACCTGGAGGGTGCGGGTGCGGGCCGGCAGGCCATCCGGCCCGACCAGGTGATGGTCGTGCAGGGAGAGCGTCTGGTGCCGGCGCGGGCCGAGGGCCGCCGCGACCTCGGCAGCGAGCCCGGCGGCCATCGCGCGCGGCCCGGACAGCACGCTGATCCGGCCCGACCCGCCCCACAGCCGCCACAGGCGCTCCTCCTCCTGCCTGGAGAACCCGAACGCCTCGATGAAGAGCGCCAGGGTGGCGCGGCTCAGCAGTCGCCCGGACAGTGCCCGGCCGACGGTGTCCTTCAACTGGCGCGGCAAGACGTCGCCGTCGCCCGACCCGCGTGGCGCGAGCCAGAGGTGCTGCGCCAGCACCTCCGCGACGGCGAGGTGGTTGATCTCACCCGGCCTGGTCCGTTCTGCATGCTGCTCCCACTGCGACCGGTAACGGCCCTGGCGCAGCAATAATTCACGCATGTAGCTGGCTGCGGCTTGCCGGCCACCTGCGGGCTGGGGATCGCTCACGGCACGCCCCTATCCGTCGTGTGCGAACTTACTGCGACATACCGGAGTTAGCCTACGAGTCGCATCTTGCGAAGGGGAGGAGATCGGCCACTAGCGAGACTGCGACTGGGGGGCCGGGGTGCGGGCCCGCCGCCATGTGCGGCGGGCCCGCATCACGAGAGGTCCCGGGCGGCGCGCAGGGACCCGGGCGTGGCCTGTCCTGGCCGCCTCGCGGCACCATGATCAGGAAACGACCGGAAAACCCGAACCAGCAACATAACGAAACGGCCGCAGTTGCTGCCTACTGATCTGTCCAGACCACTAGAACAGGACCGACATCAGCGTCGCGGTCTCGGTGAATCCGACCCGCCGGTACACCGCCCTGGCCGGGGCGTTGAAGTCGTTGACGTACAGCGACACGACTGGCGCGATGGAGCGGAGCGCCTCCTGTACCACCGCCGCCATGCCGGCGATGGCCAGACCGCGGCCACGCAGTTCCGGCCGTACCCAGACACCCTGCACCTGGCACACCCGAGGGGTGACCGCGCCGATCTCGGCCTTGAACATCACCTGGCCGTCCTCGATCCTGGCGAAGGCGCGGCCCGCCCCGATCAGCTCACCCACCCGTGCCCGGTACGCAGAGCCGCCGTCCGGGCCGAGCGGGGACACCCCGACCTCCTCGGTGAACATGGCTACCGACGCGGGCAGCAGCACGCTCAGCTCTTCCGGGCGGACCCGGCGTACCAGGGGGTCCGGCGCGGCGTGTGGTGCGGCCGAGATGGCCATCACCGGCTGCGCGTCCCTGACCTCGCGGGGATGGCCCCAGTAAGGCCGGAGCAGGTCCCACAGGTCACTGATGGCCTGGGCCGGCCCGACGATGGATGAGCAACGCCGGCCCTGCAGCCGGGCGCGGCCCGCGAAGGCCGTGACCGCCTCGGGCGTGGCGGCCACGGGGACAAGGTTCGCGCCGGCGTAGCACAGCGAGGTCAGCCGGCCACCAGGGACGAATCCCCACATCTGCCCGCCGAGCCGGACAGGATCGAGGCCGGCCTCATGGACCCGGGAGCTGACGAAGACGTTCACCACCGGGTCCCGGTCGCACAGGGCAAGCACCTCCGCGCGATCGCGGTCGTTCAGCAGGCGCAGCGATGATGACCGAAGCGCCTTGGTGCGCAGCACCCTCTCAGGGTATCGGCACTCCACCGTGGACGAGTCAGCCGCGTGGTCAGGTCTCCGTGGTCAGGCACCCGGGATCAGCCCCCGGGCGGTGGATCCGGCAGCGCCGGGCAGGCGGCATTGACCAGGCCGGCGCCGTTGGGCAGGGCGCCAGTGGCCAGATAGCGGTTCAGGTAACCGTCCACGCAGGTGTTAGGCGGCTGCTGCAGGGATTGCCCGTGGATGCCTCCGCCTTCCACGACGACCATCCGCGCCGTCGGCAGCCGGAGGTGCGCGTCCTGCGCGCCCAGATACGGGGTGGCCGCGTCCAGGGTGCCCTGGATCATCAGGATGCCTGGCAGTCCCGCGCCCTTGATCAGCAGCGGCGCTGCGGGCCCCGTGACCGGCCAGAACGCGCACGCGGCATTGAACCACGCGTTGTCCCAGGCTTCGAAGGGCGCGCTCCGGTAGACCCGCCTGGTGTCGGAGTCCCACTTCGCCCAGCTGCGAGGCCAGTTGACGTCGCTGCATTGCACGGCGTTGTACACGGCGAACCCGTTCTCGTTCTGGGTGCCTGCCTGGTTGTACTGGCTGACCAGTTGGCTGGTGGAGCCGCCGTGCAGGTAGGCGGACAGGGCCGCGGCCTGCCCCGGCCAGAGCGCGTTGGTGTACCCGCCTTGCAGGAACGTGTCGTCGAACTCGTCCGGGCCGATCATCGGGCCGTTCGGGCCGGCCACCGGATGCGCCTTCAGGTCCGAGCGGGCCTGGTACCACGCCTGGTCGACCTGCGCGCGGGTGCTGCCGAGCCGGTAGAGGCTGTTGTGGGCCGCCACCCAGGAGAAGAACGCCAGCATCCGGCCCTGGAACGCGTAGTCCTGGGCGATGTTGTCGGCGTACCAGACCCCGCCCGGATCCACCGTGCTGTCCAGGACCATCCGCTGGAGCCGGTGCGGGAAGAGGGTGGCGTAGACCTGGCCGAGATAGGTCCCGTAGGAGTAGCCGAAATAGGTGATTTTCGGCACGCCCAGGGCCGCGCGGATGGAGTCCATGTCCCTCGCGGCGTCCGCGGAGGTCATGTGGGGCAGCAGCCAGTCGTATGCCTTCCCGCAGTCGGCGGCGTAGGCCTTCGCGCGGCCGATGAGCACCTGCTCCGCCGCCGCATTCGCCGGGATGTAATCCGGGCGCACGCCGGCGAAGAAGGACGGGGCGCAATGCAGTGCGGGAACGCTCGAGCCGACGCCGCGGGGGTCGAAGCCGATGATGTTGTAGTCGGCGGCCACCGCCGGGTCAAGGCCCTGGGCGACGGAGGCGGCGAGGCCGAGCCCGCTGCCGCCCGGCCCGCCCGGGTTGACCAGCATGTCCCCCTGCTGCTGGCCGGCGGGCGCGGTGGCCGCGACCTTGGACAGCGCCAGCGTGATCTTCCTGCCGTCCGGGTGGGTGTAGTCGAGTGGCACCGGCAGGCTGGCGCACTGCATGTGGAGGGCTTGCCCGGAGCAGGAATGCCAGCGCAGCGCCTGAGCCTGCCCGGCGGCGGCGGAAACCGAGGACGACCCCTGCGGGCCGGAACTGCCCGGGCCACCGCCGCCGGAGGCGGTGCAGCCGGCCACGGCGAGGGCAGCGGCGCAGGAGAGGCCGAGTGCGGTCAGCGAGGCGGTGCGCCCTGAGCGCAGCCCTTTCATCCGGCGAGGCGATGGCATGACAGCAATCTTGCCCGATCGGACGGACCGCCCCGACGCGCAGGCTCCTGCGTCACCCGGCCGCTGACGCGCTACGGTGGCGCTCCTCCAGGGCGCGGCGGTATTCCGCCACCACCATGTCGGTCAGTTCCACCACCGAGGTCTCCGCGCTCTTCTTGTCGAAGGTGATCTGGCCTTGCTGGATCAGGTTCACCCGGTCAGAGACCTCCAGCACCTGGCCGTAGTTGTGCGCGATGATGATGATCGACACATCGCCCTGCTGCTTCAGGTCGCGCACCAGGTCCAGGATTATCGCCGCCTCCTTGACGCCCATCGCGGCCAGCGGCTCGTCCAGCAGCAGGATCTTCGCCTCCGAGTACACCGAGCGCGCGACCGCTATCGCCTGGCGTTGCCCCCCGGACAGCCGGGCGACCTCGACGTCGACCGATGGGAGGTTCACCCCCATGTCATCGAGATGCTGCTTGGCCTCGCGGCGCATGGCCCGGTTGTTCAGGATGGGCCAGCGGACCTGTTCCCGGTTGAGGAACATGTTGTGGTAGACGGAAAGCTGGTTGATCAGCGCCAGGTCCTGATAGACCGCGTCGATGCCGAGTTCGCGTGCGTGGTCGACCGACTTGAGCGTGACCTCCTGGCCGTTGAGCACGATCCGCCCCGTATCCGGCGGCTGGAAGCCGCAGAGGATCTTCAGCAGGGTGGACTTGCCCGCGCCGTTGTCGCCGAGCAGCGCGAGCACCTCGCCCTTCGCCAGGCGCATGTTGATATCGGTGAGCGCCGTCACCGGGCCGAACCGCTTGCTGATGTGCTCCACCCGCAGCACATCGCCGTCCGCCGCCAGGGTGGCCGTGGCGCCCTCTGCTGGCTCGGTAGTCATCAGGCTCTCCCCGCTGCTCGCAGCCGTGCGAGCCGCACGTTGGCGACCATGGCGACCAGGATCGCGGTGCCGAAGATGATGTTCAGCGGGTTGGCGCTGATCCCAAGTATTGACAATCCGTCCTGCAGGGTGGCGAGCACGATCGCGCCGAGCAGGGCGCCGATGATCGTCCCCGTGCCGCCCAGCATCGCCGTCCCGCCGATGACGGCCGCGGTCACGGCGTAGAACATCGGCGTGTACTGGCCGGCGCTCGGGTCGATCGTGTTGTCATAGAACGCCGTCATCAGGCCGACGATCGCGCCCATCAAGCCGCAGATCATGAAGTTGCCGTACTTGATCCTGGCCACGCTGATGCCGGACTCCCTCGCCCCGAGCAGGTTGCCGCCCACCGCGATGGTGTGCAGGCCCCACCTGGTCCGGGTGAGCACGATATGGAAGAACGCCACCAGGGCGAGCGCCCAGATGATCGCGGACCACACGTACCCGCCGTTCTGGCTGCCGAGATACTTGCCGATGCTCTGCGCCGAGGCGGGGACGTTCGCCGGGTAGGCGTGGGAGGTGGTGAGCGTCAGTCCCCACAGGATGAAGCCGGTGCCGAGCGTGGTGATGAACGACGGCACTCCCACCGTGACCGTGAGGAAGCCGTTGACCCAGCCGACCACGACGCCCAGGAACAGCGAGATGAGGATCGCCGGGATCACCGGCACGCCGTAGAAGTCGATCAGGAAGTGCATGAGGAAGGGCGCGAAGAGGAAGACGAAGCCGACCGACAGGTCGATCTCACCGCTGATCAGCAGGAGCACCTCGCCGATCGAGAGGATGATGATGGGCGCCGCGTACCCGGACAGGAGGTTGGTGATGTTCGACTTCGAGAAGAAGGTCGATGAGGCCAGCCCGAAGTAGATCAGCAGCACCACCATGACAACGAAGACGGTCGCCTCGCGCTGCCGGATGAAGACGGCAGCGCCCCTCCTGGCGAGCGCCAAGAGGCCGCCGCCGCCCGGGGCCGGGCCACCTGCTTGCGGAACGCCGACGTCTGCGCGCTGTTCAGCGGTCTCGCTCATGGTGCCTTCGTTTCCCGTTCACGTTCACTTCACGCGCCGATGGCGGGCACCAGTCCGCAGCCGCTGGTCTGGTGTCCGCCGTCGGCACGCCTGTCCATGTTCGAACCCTATGCCTGCTTACGTCACGTGCTCGTGGTGCCCATCGGGTTCTGGATCGGGCCGGACCGCGGAATGTACTTCTCCGCCGTCGTCGATCCCTCGTACCGGCTCGGGGTCGAGAGGTAGGGGCCGACCGTGCTCTTGGTCACGAAGGTCAGGCCGGTATCGGTGTCCGGGGGGGTGAGCAGGCCGCCGGACAGCTTGTAGAGGTAGAGGTAGAGCGTCGGCAGGAACCCCTGCAGGTAGGGGTTCTGGTCGATGGTGAAGTCCATCTGGCCAGCCTTGATCGCGCTCAGCGTGGTCGGCGTGAGGTCGAAGCCGCCGGACGGGATCTTGCCTGCCAGGCCCGCACCCGCCAGCGCCTGGGCGAGGAGCTCGGTCGATCCCGCGTCCACGGCGAAGGCGCCCTTGAGCGCGGTCTTGTGGGAGAGCAGGTAGGCCTTCTCCGCCGGGAGTTCCGCGGACGTCGCCGCCCCGGTCGCGATCTCGGCGACCTTGTAGCCCAGCGGGGTGAGGACCGACGCCGCGCCGTCGTAGCGCGGCTGGATGTTCCCCGTGCCCGGCGTGGCGATGAAGATGACGACGTTCCCGGGGGTGGTGACGAGGGACTTGATGCGCTGCCCCAGCTGCTGGCCCGAGGTGTACAGCGCCTGGCCGACGTAGCAGAGCCGGTTGGTGCCGATGTCGGGTACGCCCTTGGAGTTGACGGTCCCGTCGGCGTTGTAGCTGATCACGGGGATGCCCGCGTTCATGGCACTGGACACCGGGCCGGTGAAGCCAGTGGCGCTGATGACCGTGGTCGCGATCCCGTCCGCCTTCGCGGAGACCGCAGTGTTCAGGTAGGTCACCATCTCCGGGACGCTCGAGGTCGACGCGGAGCCGCCCCAGTTGGGCTTGGGGAGGCCGAGCAGCGCCGCGGCGTCCTGGAAGCCGTACTGGGTGGGGACGAAGAACGGGTTCGTGTAGACGTGGTTGACGAACCAGAATTTCCACGCCGGCGTCTTCGGGAAATTCCCCACCGCGCTCGCCGCGGCGGCCGAGGTGGTGCCCGAGGAACTGCACGCGGCGAGCAGCGCCGCCGCGGCGGCCGACGCGCTCACCAGCCCGGTGCCCTCGAGCAGCCTGCGACGGGTGACCCCGTCCTTCATGTTCAGTGTCTCGATCGCCTCGTCGACCTTGGGGTCGATTTTCCTCATCTGTCTACCTCCAGAAGAATTTGCTCAGTGCTCGGTGCGACACCACAGCGCGGCGCGCCGAAAGGCGGATAGCGGATAGATGGCTCGGGTCCTGGGACACGGCACGTGGAACCGGCGGCGCCGTAGACATCGTAGTTACGGGCTCGGAACAATTGTGAGCGCTAACCTCTCCGGCTCTGCAAGGTCCCCCGCCGGAAAATGAGGTTACGCAGCGAACTGCCCACAGTCGCTGCATCGCTCGTCCTCGATTCGATGTCGGTCTTCCGGGGCCGTGCCTGAGCGGAACGCCCGCTGCCCGGTCACCCAGGGTGCCCGGCCCGGCGCACCGTTCCCCCGGATGCGCCGTCAGATCGAACCCATGATCGAGGCAGCACACCCTTGTGGAGCCTTAAGCTAAATCACACAGAGTCGATCGTCAACGAACAAGATATAAAGATCCGATTCCGACGTGATCACGGGGAGGCCGACATGAGCCGTGCGCTCGGCCACAGTAGAAAGAAGGCCCAGGGATGCTTGCCAGACACCGGCAGTCTCTGATATTGGAGGACGTCCGGCGCGCGGGCAGCGCGCGGGTGAGCGACCTCACCCAACGGCTCGGCGTGTCGGATATGACCATCCGCAGGGACCTGGAGGTGCTGGCCCGGGCCGGGCTGATCGAAAAGGTCCACGGGGGGGCGGTGCTGCCGGGGGCGCCAAGCAGCCACGAGCCCGGCTTCGAGGCGAAGTCCGTCCTGGAGAGACCCGAGAAGGACGCGATCGCCCGGGCGGCGGCGGCCCTGGTGGTGCCGGGCACGGCCATCGCGCTATCCGCGGGCACCACCACGTTCGCCCTGGCTCAGTATCTGGTCGACGTGCCGGGACTGACGATTGTGACCAATTCGATGCGAGTCGCGAACCTGTTCGAATCCGCGCGGCCCCCGGTGCAGGTGGGCGCGAACGCCTCGGTGGTGCTCACCGGCGGCGTGCGCACCCCGTCGGACGCCCTGGTCGGCCCGATCGCCGACCTGGCCATCCGCTCGCTCCACGTCGATCTGCTCTTCCTCGGCTGCCACGGGATCGACCCGGAAGCCGGGCTCACCACGCCCAACCTCGCCGAGGCCGAGACCAACCGCGCGTTCGTGCACGCGGCCCGCCGGGTCACGGTGGTGGCGGACCACACCAAATGGGCCATCGTCGGCCTGAGTTCCTTCGCCGACCTTGACGAGGTGGACACGCTGATCACGGACAGCGAACTGCACGCCGAGGCGCGCGCCCTGCTCGCCGAGAGGGTCGGCCAGCTCATCATCGCCGACGGGGAGCCCGCTGAGCAGCCGTCCGGCGTCGGCCGCCGAGATCCCGGGGTCGGGGTCGAACGGCTGGCCGACGGCGACTCAGCCGCTGACCACAGCGTCACCTAAGCGCCGCGGCGGACGCGCCAAAGAGGAGCCCTTTGCTGCACGTCGCCGTTCGCTCAAAGACCCCGCACAGACCACTGGCGCGGCGGGCGAACCAGAACACGTGGTAATCAACGCTCGAGGAAATGATCTCGGCGGCCACGACCGCCATCACGCGCCATCCCGTTAATCTGTCCGCTGCCACAAGCGCTGTGCAGACAGATATGTTTCCCGGCATTGGCCGGCCGGATATCTTCGGCTGGGTTTTGAGCGGACGCACGCCGCGCTCTGAGATGTTCTTCGTCGGCCAGATCCTGGTGTCGCAGCCGAACCGCAGGACGTCGTGCTGGTGGTTGCGGCTGAATTCCAGCAGGTCCCGGCCGGGGTGCTGGGCGATGGCAGGCTTGGGCCCCGGGGATGCGGGGCACGTCGGAGCAGCCGGCCAGGCCGCCTCCGGGCAGCACTTGGCCGCATCCTGGTAGTCGCTCATTAAGTGCGCCAGGCAGGCTTTCCCGCCGACTTTCGCGTCGAGGCGACGCCGCCCGTCTACTGCATCTCGTTGATGTTCGACCGCTCAGGAATTTCGGGAGGCAGAAGCTTGTGGATCAGCGTGTGGATTTCCTCTTCGTTGTCCGGGCCGCCCAGTGTCTTCACCAGATCTGCCTGCAAATTGTTAACCGCATCACGCAACGTGGCGAGCCGTTCCCAGCCCAGATCGGTGAGTTCCAGCGCATAACGACGCCGGTCGACCGGATCCTGGCCGCGTGCCACGAGTCCGGCCTGAACCAACTCCTCCACGATCTGTGCCGCCGCAGGTTCGGTGACCGCGAGGTATCGCGCGATCTGTTGCTGCGGGCACGGACCGAGCTGGCCGATTGCGGAGAGCGAAGCGAAATTGCGCACCCGTAGGCCGACGTCGGACACCCTGGCGTCACCACGCCTACGAAGGAGAAAGAAAACCTGCGTAATCGGCGCTGGTACGGCGCCCGACGGGCTGGGTCTCCGGTCGACGACCTAGGAGACGGTGACTTCCGGGGAGGCAGACCCGCCGGTGTTCCCCATCGACTCGGCCAGCTTCATGGCTTCCTCGATCAAGGTCTCCACGATCTGTGACTCTGGCACGGTCTTGATGACCTCGCCCTTGACGAAGATCTGCCCCTTGCCGTTGCCCGAGGCCACGCCGAGATCCGCTTCCCGCGCCTCACCCGGGCCGTTGACCACGCAGCCCATCACCGCGACGCGCAGCGGGACCTCCAGGCCCTCCAGCCCGGCGGTCACCTGGTCCGCGAGGGTGTACACGTCCACCTGAGCCCGGCCGCAGGACGGGCAGGACACGATCTCCAGGCCGCGCTCGCGCAGGCCGAGTGACTCCAGGATCGAGGTGCCGACCTTCACCTCCTCGACCGGTGGCGCCGAGAGCGACACCCGGATCGTGTCCCCGATGCCCTCCGCCAGCAGCGCGCCGAACGCGACCGCGGACTTCACCGTCCCCTGGAAGGCAGGCCCGGCCTCAGTCACGCCCAGGTGCAGCGGGTAGTCGCAACGCTCGGCGAGCTGCCGGTAAGCGCTGATCATCACGACCGGGTCATGATGCTTCACGGAGATCTTGATATCGGTGAAGCCGTGCTCCTCGAACAGCGAGCACTCCCAGAGGGCCGATTCCACCAGGGCCTCGGCGGTGGCCCGGCCGTGCTTGGCCAGCAGCCGCTTGTCAAGCGAGCCGGCGTTCACCCCGATACGGATCGGCACCCTGGCGTCCGCCGCGGCGCGCGCGATCTCGCCGACTTTGTCGTCGAACGCCTTGATGTTGCCCGGGTTGACGCGAACCGCGCCGCACCCCGCGTCGATGGCGGCGAACACGTACTTCGGCTGGAAGTGAATGTCGGCGATCACCGGGATCTGCGACTTGCGGGCGATCTGTGGCAGCGCGTCCGCGTCATCCTGCGACGGCACCGCAACCCGCACGATCTGGCAGCCCGAGGCGGTCAGTTCCGCGATCTGCTGCAAGGTCGCGTTCACGTCCGCGGTGACCGTGGTCGTCATCGACTGCACCGAGACAGGTGCGCCGCCGCCCACCGGCACCGCGTGCTTTCCCTTGCCCACCACGATCTGGCGGGACTTGCGGCGCGGAGCCAGCGGTTCCGCGGGCGGCATGGGCATGCCCAGATCGATCGTCATGACCGTGATCGCCTCACTGAGGGATGTGAACGGGATTGACAAGGTCCGCCATGATCAGGATCAGCCCGAACCCTACCAGCAGGGCGAAAACTCCGACACTCACGGGGAGCAGCTTGCGCATGTCCACCAGGCCCGGATCCGGCTTGCCGCGCAGCCTGGCCAGCCAGGCCCTGGCCCGCTCGTAGATGACGACGGCGAGGTGGCCGCCATCCAGCGGCAGCAGCGGGAGCAGGTTGAACAGGCCGACGAAGATGTTGAGCGAGACGATGATGTCCAGCACCACCGTGAGCTTCAGCTGCCAGCTGACGTTGAGGGCGAAGGCCTGGCCGGTTACCTCGCCCGCGCCGACGATGCTCGTCACCTGCCCCCCGGCCGTGCTGGAGCGGTTCTTGGCGAACAGTTCGGGGATCGCCGCGGGAATGCTGCCCACCGCCTTGACCGAGCCGGTGACGAGTTGCCCGAACTGTGAGGCTGCGGAGGTGAAGGCACTGGCCGGGCCCACGGTCTGGAACATCACGGCCTGCGTGATACCCAGGTAGGCGCCTTTCCGGCCATTGATCGCCGCCAGCGACGGGTGCAGTGTGATCTGCCGGCCGTGCCGCCGCACGGTAACCGCCACGGTGCTGCCCGCCGGATGACTGCGGATGGCCCGGCCCAGCTGGGTCCAGTTGTGTACCGGAGTGCCGCCCAACGCGACGATTGTGTCGCCCGTCCGCAGGCCTGCCTTGACCGCCGGGGACGCCGGGTCACCCTTGACGCAGCTGGCCGCGTTCACGCTCTTGGGCACGCACGGATCGATCGTGCCGACCGTGGCCGAGTTCGTATTCGCCAGGCCGATCCCGACCGCCATGACGAACAGCAGCACGAACGCGAGCACGAAGTGCATGAATGAGCCGGCGCCCAGCACGATGATCCGCTGCCAGCCCGGCTGCCTGCGGAACGACCGCGCCTCGTCGGCCGGGTCCACGTCCTCGAGAGCCGTCATCCCGACGATCTTGACGTAGCCACCCGCGGGGATGGCCTTCACCCCGTACTCGGTCTCGCCCTTCTGGCGCGACCAGAGCGTCTGGCCGAAGCCCACGAAGAACTGGGTGACCTTCATGTGGAACTTCTTCGCGGTCGCGAAGTGCCCCGCCTCATGCAGCATGATCGAGAAGAGCAGGGCAAAGATGAAGATGAGCCAGCCGAGCAGGGTCATTCGGCCTACTCTCCCTCCCTGCGCGTCGCGCTTACGGCCCGGGCCGCGTCACGGCTCCCTGCGCCAGTCAGCTCCAGCGCCCGGGTTCGTGCCCAGCGGTCCGCGGCGAGAACGTCCTCAAGGACCACGGCGTCCCGGGCGTGGCTTCCACTCTCAGAGACTACCTGGGCCACCGTGTCCACGATTCCCAGAAAGGGGAGGCGGCCCGCCCGGAAGGCCTCGACGCACACTTCGTTCGCCGCGTTGTAGACCGCTGGGGCGGTCCCGCCGACGGTGCCCGCCTCGCGCGCCAGCCGGACGGCGGGGAACGCCTCCTCATCCAGCGGCTGGAAGGTCCACCCGTGCGGGGTGGTCCAGTCGATGGCGGGCGCCGCCCCTGGAACCCGGTCCGGCCAGCCCAGCGCGAGAGCGATCGGGATCCGCATATCCGGCGGGCTCGCCTGGGCGATGGTTGAGCCGTCGGTGAACTCGACCATCGAGTGGATCACCGACTGTGGGTGCACGACGACCTCGATGCGGTCGAAGCCGACGCCGAAGAGCAGGTGCGCCTCGATCAGCTCCAGGCCCTTGTTCACCAGGGTGGCGGAGTTCACGGTGATGACCGGGCCCATGGTCCAGTTCGGGTGCGCGAGCGCCTGATCCGGCGTCACGTCCGCCAGTTCCGCGCGGCTGCGGCCCAGGAACGGGCCGCCGCTCGCGGTCAGCACGAGCCGGGCCACCTCGTCCGCGCTCCCGCCGCGCAGGCACTGCGCGATCGCGGAGTGCTCGGAATCGACCGGGATGATCTGCCCTGGTGCTGCCCGTTTGGCCACCAGCGGCCCGCCGGTGATCAACGATTCCTTGTTGGCCAGGGCGAGCACCCGGCCGGCGTCCAGCGCCGCGAGCGTGGCGGCCAGGCCGACCGACCCTGTCACCCCGTTCAGCACGACGTCGCAGGGCCACGCCGCGACCTCGGCCACCGCGGCCGGGCCGGCCAGGACCTTCGGCAGCGGCCGCGCCGCCTGCCCCGATCCGCCGCCCGACGCCCGTGGTCCGCCGCCTGAAGCCTCTGGCCCGCCTGAAGCCCGTGGTTCGCCTGACACCCGTGGTCCGCCCGAATACAGTGCGCGCAGCGCGTCCCGCACCTCCCCGGCGGCGTCCTCCCTGGCCACCGCCACCACCTCGGCGCCGAACTCGAGCGCCTGGGCGGCCAGCAAGCCCGGGTTGCCACCGCCGGACGCGAGCCCGGTCAGCCGGAACCGGCCCGGGTTGCGCCGGACGATGTCGGCGGCCTGGGTGCCTATCGACCCGGTCGAGCCGAGCAGGACGATCTGACGCGGCGGTGCGTGCGCGGAATCCACCCCGCCATTCTCCCCGGCCCGCGACCCCGGCCGTCGCTCACCCCTGCGCCAGGCTCACTCCCTGGTCGGCATGGGTGTCCCAGTCGGGCCGCAGCGGCATGCCCGACTGGCCCTCGTCACCGAGCCTGACCCCCAGGACCTGGTGCAACTGGACCACGTTGCGCTCGAAGCCGAGCCGGGAGCCTGCCATGTAGAGCCGCCACACCCGCGCCGTGCCCTCGCCCACCTCGGCGACGGCCTCGTCCCAGTGCGCGTCCAAGTTCGCGCACCAGCCGGCCAGCGTCAGCGCGTAGTGCTCGCGCAGGTTCTCCTCGTGGCGTACCTCGAACCCGGAGTCGTTCATCAGCGAGACCAGGTAGCCGGTCCCCTCCAGCTCACCGTCGGGGAAGACATACCGGTTGATGAACCCGCCCGCCCGCCGGGCTGGCTGGCTGTTGTCCGGCCGCGTGATGCAGTGGTTGAGCAGCCGGCCCTCCGGCCTGAGCTTGCCGTGCAGGAACGAGAAGTACCCGGGCAACTGGGCCTTGCCGATGTGCTCGGTCAGCCCGATCGAGCTGACCGCGTCGAAGCCGGCCTCCGGCACGTCCCGGTAGTCGAGGTGGCGCACCTCGGCCAGGCCGGACAGGCCCTCGTTCTCGATGGCACGCTGGGCCCAGGACGCCTGCTGCGAGGACAGGGTCACGCCGAGCGCCTTGACTCCGTATTCCCGCGCGGCGTGCCGCACCATGCCGCCCCAGCCGCAGCCCACGTCGAGCAGCCGCATCCCGGACGTCAGCCCCAGCTTCCGGGCCACCAGGTCGTGCTTGTAGGCCTGCGCCTCCTCCAGGGTGGCGTCCTCGCGCGGGTAGCAGGCACACGTGTAGGCCATGGACGGCCCGAGCACCCATTCGTAGAACGTGTTGGACACGTCGTAGTGGTGCGAGATCGCCGTGGCATCACGACCCTTGGAGTGCCGCCGCCCGCTCAGCCAGCGACGGCTTACCTTTACTTCCTGCGGGGGCGGCGGCACCCGCGGCAGGAGCCTCTTCGGTCCGCCTAGTTCACGCAGCAACCGGAGTCGTTCGGCAAAATCAAGCTGTACCTGCTGGGCCTGGACCATCCTGGCCAGCGCCGTGTACATGTCACCCTCGACGTCGAGATGGCCTGATACGTAGGCGCGGGCCAGCCCGAGCGACCCGGGCGCCTGGGCCAGGTAGGACACCGCGACCGGTGACTTGACCGTGATCCGGATCGGCGCGTCCCCGGTGCCTGCCACGCTCCCGTCATAGGCCCGGAACTCCACCGGAGCGTCGGGTCCCGCCATCCTCTCGAACACCTCAGCCAGTGCCATGCCTGCCATCCTCCCTGCTCACTGCCCGCGCACGCATTTCTCGTACAGCCCGGCCAGGCGCCCGTCACCGTCATACTCACGCTTCAGCGCAGCGTAGGCCGGCCCGTTGTAACGTGCCCAGAACTGCTCCTCGGAATAGAACGACGTCGAATACAGACCCTTGTGCCCGCCGAGCGCCGCGACCTGCTCCTCGATGAGCCGGTTGTGGTAGCCGTCGGCGCGGCCGGGGGGCAGTGGCACCGTCCCCCAGAAGCCGAAGTTCACGTACACCTCGCCCGGCTTCATCGGGTACAGCGGCCAGGCCTGCTCACCGCGCAGCCGCAGCGGGCACAGCCAGACCGGGCTCATGCCCACGTCCGCCGCGAAGAACCGCAGGAAGTCGGCGCCTCGGCCGACGGGGATCTCCACGTCCTGGATGACCGCCTCGCGCGGTGGCCGGCCGCGGTGCGCGTCGAGAGTGTCCGACAGCCGGTACCGCCGGTCGAACGCGACCAGCGCACGGTAGGTGTCTGACCGCCGGTAGCGGCGCGGCCAGAGCCTGCGGATCAGCGGCTTCTGCACGCCGAACGGGCGTGAGCACCAGAACCAGTCGGTGTCCCAGCGCCACAGGTAGTCGCGGATGGTGAGGAAGTCCTCGCGCGGGCCGCGCACCGACTGGTAGTAGATGTGCTCGCCGGTGTAGTCACTGCGCCATGGCGCCACGTCGCTGAACGCGCCGACCGTGAGGTACATCTCGTCCAGGCCGAACGCGGTCCCGTCCACGAAGTCGGCCCGATGGCCGCCGAAGCTTCCGTCCACCGCGATCTGCGCGATGGCGTCCATGCACGCCTCGGGACTACCGAACGGAAAGTGGCGCAGATGCACGAACGGCTTAACCGGCTCAAGCTCGATGGTGAGCGAGAGGGCGTAGCCGAGCGTGCCGTAGGAATTAGGGAAGCCACAGTACAGGTCGGCGTGATCATTGTCGGCCGTCGCGGTGACCACCCGGCCGTCGCCGGTGAGGATCTCCATCGCGGTGACCGATTCGTGCGGCATGCCGCTGCGCAGCGAGGTGGACTCGATGCCCAGGCCGGTCACCGCGCCGCCGAGGGTGATCGTCTTGAGCTGGGGGACCACGAGCGGCATGAGGCCGTGCGGCAGCGTCGCGTCGGCCAGGTCCTCGTAGGTCGTCATGCCCCCCACGACGGCGGTCCGTGCCACCGGGTCGACGTGCAGCACGCGGCTGAACGCGGAGACGTCCAGCCCCTTGGCGGCCTGCGCGTGCCCGGCCTGCGCGTGCCCGGCCTGCGCGTGCCCGGCCCGCGAATGCCCGGCTCGCGTATGCCCGGCGCGGCCTGTGCCCGGTGCGGGGTCACGGAACCGGAACAGGTTGGAGGTGCGCTTGGCCAGCCGGACCTTGCTGCCAGGGGGGATCGCCGCGTAGTCGCGGCATATCTGCTGGACCGCCGCCACGTATTCCTGCCGCTCCAGTGCGGGCAAGCTGGGCCCCGCCGCCGGGTCTGGACTCGATGAACGTGGAAGTCCGTCAGTTGTATCGACTGAGAAATCACCACGATCAACCACGCGGCGACCTTGCCCGTTCGTGGCGTCGGTCACACCGCCCTCCCTCCGCTCACGGCTGCCCTCGCCTCTCAGAGAGGATGAACGCTGAACACCCGTTAGGGCAAGTCCCGGCGACCTGGACCGAAAGGCTCACGAAGTCTACCGCCAGGTAACTTCGCCCCCACCTGCTAACGGCCCGTCCACACATCGCAAGCGTGGGGCGTCGAGCCCGTAACCGAGCCCGCTTTCATGATCACGAAGGATTCCCGGACGTATATGACGGGAATCTTTCGTGATCATGAAACAAGGGGTCGCGGGACGCGTGAGTCGTGCCGTGATCATGGCGTCTGGCTACAGTGGGGCGCATGCGGATCGCGCTGATCAACTCGGGGCTGGGCCTGCTGGCCGCCGCGGCCGAGCTGCGCAGGCAGTCGCCCGGTGTCGAACTGATCCTCGCTTTGGACCCCGACGGGATGCCGTGGGGCCCGCGCACGCCGGATGACATAGCGCAGCGGTCCCTCGCGTGTGCGCGTGCCGCCGCCGCGCACGACCCCGATGTGCTTGTCTTTGCCTGCAACACGGGTTCGGTGCATGCCCTCGATGTGCTCCGATCAGAGTTCGAGCCGCGCATCCCGGTCGTCGGGACCGTGCCGGCGATCAAGCCGGCCGCGGCGGCCGGGCAGCCCATCGCCATCTGGGCAACGGCGGCGACCACCGGAAGCACCTACCAACGCGCCCTGATCGCTCAGTTCGCCGCCTCGGTCCCGGTCACCGAAGTGCCCTGCCCCGGGCTCGCCGACGCGATCAACGCAGGTGACGAAGCGGCGACGGCCGCAGCCGTGGCCACCGCGGCCGCGCGCACCCCCGGCCACGTCAGAGCCGTGGTACTGGGCTGCACCGAGTACGAACTGGCGGCCCAGGCCATCGCCGCCGCCCTGCCCGGGGTCAGCCTGCACGGCTCGGCCAGCGCCGTTGCCGCACAGGCCCTGCGCAGGGCCCTCGCAGCCGCCGACCACGATCGGCTTGAGCCCGGCCATGGCCACGCCGAGCCCGTCCCCAGCCAGCTCGAGGCCGGGCCAGCCAAAGCAGCGCTGAGGGTGCTCCTCAGCGGCAGGCCCGGCGACCTCCCGCCGGCCGCCTTCCGCTACCGGGAGGGACGCTCGCTAGAAGCAAGGTCGGCGTCCGTCCGCGCCTAAGCGGACGGCTCCCCGGTCCAGCGCCAGCGCACCCTGCACGGCACGCGCGGCACTGCCTGGCAAAGCATTTCCCCTGTGCGGCACCGCGCGGCACTGCCCGGCAAGCACTTCCCCTGCGCGGCACGCGCGGCACTGCCCGGCGAGCACTTCCCCTGACCAGCCTCACGCCAGCGCGGAGGCGGTTATGCCTGTCGCCGCACGCCATGCCGCAGCTTCGGCCGGACTGTCTCCAGCGGTGCCTCAAGAGAGGTGCTGCGAAGCAGTTGTGATACTCGCTGCGGCGAGACGCGGAGCACGACTGCGATGTCTCGCCCGGACAGGCCCTTCCTTTTTAGCTCACGGGCAATCTCGCGGTGTTTTATGGCTGCGGCGCGCTGAGCCCTATCCGCGGCGGCAACTGCTTCGCGCGTGCTCTTGGCCTTCATCTCCAGGTCCTCGCCGATATCCGGGATGATCTGTATGTCGAAGGACTCAGGGGGTTCCCCGGTCTCTAGCGCAAGGTAGTCGCGGACCATCTTTTCAGCGCCGTGAAGCGTGCGCGATTGGGTAGCGCCAAGGCGGTCGATATGCAGTTCCCAGCCGTGCGCCCAGGGCTTGGCCCGGACTGTGTAGGTGATCACTGCAGCCACCCTTCCGGCAAGCACTCCATGCGCCTGATCGTGTCGCCGACAACTCCCGGGGAGATGTGCCGGGGTCTCGGGATGTTCGCCGTGTGCTTTCCGCACGGCAAGTCCACTTCACATGTGGGCCCCGGCCTGGATTACTAGTGCACCCGTGCTCATCGAGCGCACGCTTTACATCCCGGAGCTTCATCCCCTTGGACATAAGGTAGATCTAGCCCCCCTTGATGTCAACGGGTGGTTATCTGAGCTGGGTATCTGAGCTGGACCGCCTCGGCGCTCCGTCCGCGCCTTTTGACGTCCTTTACGCAGTGCGGATCTCCCGGCGGCTGCCTCCGCTACCAGGAGGGACGCTTCCTGGTCCGGCCGCCGGCACCGCCGCCGGACCCGGCGGCCGCCGTGCTACTGGGAGGGGCGCTTCCTGGTTCTGCGGCCGGACCCGGCACCGCGGCCGGAGATGCGACCGCGACCGGAGCCGGCGGGCGCCGGCCTTTCCGCCGCGGGGTCGGCGTCCGCCTGGGCGTAGCTGGCCGCGACCTGGTCCGGCGTCATCGGCATCCGCGCGGCCGAGGGCGGCACGCCAGCGTCCATGATGTCGCGGAGCAGCAGGGCCATGGAGTACGCCGGATCGGACGCGACCGCCCGGTCGAGGGCGATATTGGCGAGCGCGCCGTCTCCTGCCTGCCACGCGGTGAACGCCAGCAAGGAAGCGGGCGCCGGCACGAACTGGGAGCAGGCGCGCCGCACCACGTCAGTCCAGAGCCGCAGATGCGCCTCCTGGTGCTCCGGGTCCATCCGGGCCCAGGCGTCGTCGCGCACCGGCAACTGGGCAAGAACCACCGACAGCCAGGCCATCGTGTCGTCGTCGATGATCCGCCCGCCGCCGCGGTACGTCTGGATCGCCTCGATCACGGCCCGCCGACCCTCCTGCACCAAGAGCCGCGAGCGGTCACCCGGCCATGGCCCGGCTGTCTCGCCGACCAGGTTGCCGGCCCGCTGCCGGGCGCACCGCGTCGCACGGTTCATGGAGTCCGCCGCCGGGCCGCTGACCGGGGCAAGCGTCCGGGCCAGGGCCGCGCGGTCCGGATAGGCCGCCATCCCGGCCACGATCATGGCGGCCGCCGCCGGATGGGCGCTGAGGTCGAACCGCACGCCCTCGGCCGGGCAGCACGCCGGATTGTGACAGATGTAGGACCAATAGCGTCCGCTCTCGACCCGCATCAGCTCGCGCGGCCGCAGCCCAGCCTCGCGCAGCCCGGCTGCGAGCAGGTCGGCAACCGGGGTGACCAGCCGTCCCGGACCGTAGCCGATCCCGATCACCGTGGTGAGCTTGCGCCGGTCGAGCACGGCTAGCGAGTGCGCCGCGATGTGGGCGGCCTTGTCCACATCCGGCGGGTCGGGAAGGTCGTAGCGGAATGCCAGCTCGATGCGGTCCCGCGGGCGGCCAGCGCCGATCACGACCAGGCTGTTGGCCGGATGGAACCCGAGCAGATGGGGCACGATGGCGAGCACGTCGGCCGGGGAACTGATCCGGACCCTGGAGTGGCTGGTGGGCGGGGCTGAGCCGCCGGTGGATTCTGTGTCTTCCATGAATCCAGGCTCGCGTTGTAGGACGTGATCAACCAGCAGAGAATTACGTTCTGTGGATAAGTAGGTACTTATCGTTATTTCGTCCACAGCTGGAAAGTCGGTCTTGACATCAGACTTCAGTTCTGAAGTGGCATCATTTCCCGGGCGAAGTCCTCCACGAACCGGTCAAGAGATGCGGGTGTCCCAGCAGGCCGGATGACGAACTTGCTGATGCCCGCGGCCACATACGCCTCGATCAGCTTGCGGGCATCGCCCCAGCCGGTGGCGACGAGCGTGGCCGGGTCGGCGTCCGGCCGCCGCAGGCGGACCGCCTCGATCAGCCCGGCCGGGATGCCGTCGATCGCCACCGCCAGGCTCATCCCGAAATGGTCGGGCTCGACCTCCCGCCCGGCCGCCGCGGCGGCCTCCTGGATAGCCTCACGTCCCGCGGCGGCCTCCTCCGGCGTGAGCAGGCTGGCCAGCCACCCATCGCCGAGCCGTCCGGTGCGCCGGAGCGCGCCGGGGGCGCTGCCGCCCAGCCAGATGTCGAGCGGCTTGGCCGGCCGCGGGCCGATGCTCGCGCCCTCAACCACGAAGAACTCGCCGCGGAACGACACGCTCTCCTGCCGCAACAGCAGCCGCAACAGCTCAAGCGCCTCATCGAACACCGCGCCGCGCCGCCCGGCCGGCACCGGGAACAGCGCCAGTTCGCCGGGCCGGGCGGGTCGCAGGCCGAAGACCGGCAGAATCCGGCGTGGCGCGAGCCCGGCCAGTGACGCAAGTTGCTTGGCGACCAGCACAGGGTGGCGCCCCGGCAGCACCGACAGGCCTGCGCCCACCTTCAGGTGGGACGTCCGCGAAACAGCATGCGCCATCCCGACGAACGGCTCCACGAGTTGCCCGTACACCATCTCGGGCAACCACAGGGAGTCGACACCGATCGCCTCAAGGTGGTCGACGGCGGCAGCGAACCCGTCAGGGCCGCCGGCCCCGCCGAGCCCAATCCCGATCCGGACCTTCACAGGTCCACCTTCATGGGTCCATCCGACCACGGGCCAAGCCGGATACGGGCCGTCCGACCACGGGCCGGCCGGCTACCGATACCGGAAACCGCCCAGGAAACGCCGGAACAGGCCGCCCTCACGAACCAGCGGCGGCCCTGGCTCCGGCGCCACCGGACGCTGCGTGGCGATGGGCTGCTCGTAGTCGGTACGCGCGATGGCGTCGATGACCTGCTGCTCATCGAAATCCTCCGAGCCTTCGATCATGGGCACGAAACCGACCAGCATCCCGTCCTGCATCACCTGCGCCTCAAGTCCGGCGGTACCGTCGGTATCCCACTCGGCCTCACGCCCGTCCCGCAGCGTCACGCGCACGCCGAACTGATCCACGCCGACTCTCGCCATGTGCCCGTCGATTCCGCGCTCGCGCAGCGCATCGGCGACCCGTCGGGCCCGGTTCTCCTCCATATCCCCAAAATATCTCCGCTCGGCCGCGGTCACGCCCGCCCACGGTCACGCCCGGCAGCGGTCACGCCCGGCCGCGGTCACGCCCGGCCGCGGTCGTCCCCGGCGCGGACATGGCAGGCAGCGCCGACAGCAGGCAGACCGTCAATCCCCTGGAGTCGCTTAGTCCCTGGGGTCGCTTAGTCCCCTGGGGTCGCTTAGTCCCCTGAAGTCGCTGATCTAGGGTGGCACTGCCTGCACGACCGACCAGGAGGTACGCGTGCCTGACCGACGGCCCGGGGCCGACCCGGAGACCGGGGCGCTGGACGACAGCCCGGGGAACAAGACGCTGGACGCCAGCCCGGAAACCGCCAGCCCAGCCAGCGGGGACGGGCTGGCCCCCGGCGGCCTCGCGGCGGTGGACACCATCGCCGAGAATTTCCAGGCGCGCCACGGCCAGCCGGGGCTGGCGTACGGGGTCGTGGCCGGGGGTTCCCTGGTGCATGCCAGAGGGCTTGGCGAGCGATGGCTCGGCGGCCCGGCACCGGACGCCGGCACGGTCTTCCGCATCGCCTCGATGACCAAAAGCTTCACCGCGGCGGCCGTCCTAGCGCTGCGTGATGACGGCGCGCTGGCCCTCGACGATCCGGCCGAGGAGTATGTTCCCGAGCTTCGCGGCATGCGCCTGGCGACCGCGGACTCGCCGCTGATATCCATCCGTCACCTGCTCACCATGACGGCCGGCTTCCCGACCGATGACCCGTGGGGGGACCGCCAGCAGGGCACGCCGGCTGAGGAATTCTCGGAGTTCCTCAGCGGCGGCGTGAGCTTCGCCTGGGCGCCTGGCACCCGTTTCGAGTACTCCAACCTGGGTTACGCGATCCTCGGCCGGGTCGTGGCCGCGGCGGCGGGCTCCGGGTACCCGGAGTTCGTGCGGGACCGGCTGCTGCGCCCCCTCGGCTTGTCCCGGACGGGATTCGAGGCCGCAGACTTCCCCACGGCGCAACTGGCCCGCGGGTACAGCCGTGACGGCGCCGGATGGGCCGAGTTGGTGCCTGACCCCTACGGGGCGTTCGCCCCGATGGGCGGGGTGTTCAGCTGCCTGCACGACCTCGCCCGCTGGGTGGGCGGCTTCGCGGCCGCGTTCCCCCGGGCGAGAATGCCGCCGGCGGGCCGCATCCGCTGGGCCGCACGGCCCGGCGTGAGATGCAGCTGTCGCAGGTGGGGCCGGTGCAGCGCGGGCCGTCGCGGCTCGTGGGGGACTGCGGCCCAGCCAATTACGGCTTCGGGCTTTTCGTCGAGGAGGACCGCGTCCATGGCCGGATCATCCAGCACAGCGGCGGCTACCCCGGCTTTGGCAGTCACATGCGCTGGCACCCGGGGACCGGGATCGGCGTGATCGTCCTGGCGAACAGCACCTATGCGGGCGCGCACCCGCTCGGTGAGCAGATGCTCGACGCGGTGCTGCGGCAGAGACCGCAGGCCGCCGGGGGCCAGCCGCGAGTCGCAGGCCCGGCGCCAGCCCCGGGCGGCCCGTGGCCGCAGACGCGCCTCGCGCAACAGGCGGTGAGCCGGCTCCTGCAGTCCTGGGATGACGCTGCCGCGGGCCCACTGTTCTCGGAGAACGTCGCCCAGGACGAGCCATTCCCTGAGCGCCGGTCCACGATCGAGCTGATCCGCCAGCGCATCGGGGAGTTCCGCGACGATCCTGGCCGGCCCGCCGAGTATGACTCCCCCGCGCACTGCCGGTGGTGGCTGCGCGGTGAGCGCGGAGTGGTGCAGGCCGAGATCCGGCTCACCCCGGAACGCCGGCCCCGCGTCCAGTCGCTCGCCCTCGCGGTGCCGCCAGCCCCCGACTCAGCGCTCGGGCACATGCTCGAATCGATCATTAACCTGCTGAACGACCCTCCGCACGACCGCCGGCCTGCCCTGCCGGCGTCGGGTTCGGTGGATGCCACACTGCTGTTGCGCCAGCTCCGGGTAGCCGCTGCCTGGGCCGGCCGCTGCCGCCCGGGTGCGTACGTCAGCGGGAACGGTGAGACAAGAAGCACGGTGGAGCTGGACGGGGAGACCGCCAGGCTCATCCTGGGGGTCGTGGTGGACCCGGTGCATCACTTGCTACAGCAGGCCGACATCATGCTGGGCGCCTGACGCCCGCGGGGTCTGTCCGGTCTCGCGGGTGAACTCCCGGATGATCTGAGCGAGTCTCGCTGGCTGGTCCAGCGGGATGAGTGTGTAGCTGTCTTCTACCTCGACCAGCTGTCCTTGCGGGAGGAGTTCGGCGAGGCGCCGGCCATGCTCGGGTGGCATCACGCGGTCTGCGCTGGCCCAGACCACGAGGGCGGGGTGGTTGAAGCCCGGCAAGCGTTCGGCCGCCTCAAGCAGGAAGTGGGTATCTGCCGCCGCTGCTCGTAGTGTTCGCACGGTGTCGCGGCGGATCTCAGGCTGCGTCAGGACCGGCGTCATCCACCGGGCGGTAGCCGCGTCTCCTCGCAGGGTCAGCCACCCGAACGCGATCGGGAGCCGCCGGAGCGGCCGGAACCGCATTTGCTGCATGAACAGCCCGAACATCCGGGGCGAGAGCTTGCCGGTGAGCACGAGCGTCTTGCCCGTCAGCCCGGGCGGGAAGTTGTCGAACGCTTCGCATGAGGCGAGCACAACCCGTCCCACGCGTGCGGCGCCGTCGCGCATGAGCAGCTGGACCAGCGCCCCGCCGGTGTCGTTGCCAACGAGGGTGACGTCATGCAGATCGAGGCGGTCAAGGAACTCTGCGACCAGCTGGGCTATCCCGGGAAGCGACAGGTCGGCGTCGGCGTGCATCGCGTGACGATGCGCGCCAAGCGGCAGCGTCGGTGCCACACATCGGTGCTCGGCGGACAGATCAGCGATCGGTCCGTCCCACAGCGAGGCGTCCATCATCAGCCCGTGCAAGAACACCAGCGCGGGCCCGTCGCCGCCGGTGTCCAGGTATTCGATCGTCCCGGCGGACAGCTCGACCTCCTTCATGCCCGTCCGCCTGAGTGCGGCGCGGCCTCGGCAGCGATGGAGCCTGGGCCGTCCGCGCGCGAATGATCAAGCAGGTGCCGGCGCAGGAAGGACAGCTCGGCCTCGACGGCCCGCTCGTAGCCGCCCAGGAACGGCCGGCGATAGTCGAACGCGAGGACCGTCAACCCGGCATCGTTGAATCGCTTCGCGAACGGGTGGGTACCCGGCTCCTTGGTCACCGCGAACCCTCCGGCCATGATCACGCAGGCGCCGTTGGTTCCCGGATGGTGCCAGGCAGCGCACTCGGTGTCGCCGCTGACGAAACGAACCCTTTCCCGCTCCACAGACCCCCGCACGCCGACCTCCAAGTGGACGAGATTAATCCTTCCTTGAAATGAACCACGTGGTTCGCAAACTGTCCAGCCGGGCCGATTGCGCTACGGAGCGGGCCGAGCCCAAGGCGATTACTCCCCGGCGGCCTCTTCCCGCTCCAGCGCACGGGTCAAGGCCTCGAACCCCGCGGCGACTCTCGCGGTATCTCCGCTGGTCAACCAGTCCACCCGGAAGCCCTGGAGCACCGCGAGGATCATCTCGGCGACCTCGAGCTTGCGCTGGTCGGACCAGCCCTCCGGAAGGACGGACAGCAGCGGCGGCAGGTACTGCTGCCACGCCTCCCGGCCGAGCGCGGCATAGCGTTCGGGGTCGTACATCGCCAGGCCGATGGCCTGCTCGAGCACCCGCAGACCCGACTCCTCTCCCATGAGGACGGCTCCCACCGCGCGCACCCGTGCCGCCAGCGGCCGGCCTGCCGGTCCTCGGGTGGCGGCGGCCAGCGCGCTACCGATGCGCCTTTCGCGCAGCTGGAGCATGGCCTGCCGGAGCAGGTCGTCGGCGCCGTCGAAGTGGTAGAGCAGCACCTTGTGCGTGGTGCCGGCCGCCCGCGCGGCCCGCCGGAGCGAGAAGTCCACCAGGCCGTTGTCCGCGAGGTCGTCGGCGACCCGGCCGAGCAGCTCCTGACGTCGCGCCTCTCCTCGCTTCGACCCCGCCGATCGGCGGTAGCCCGCGCGCCCTGGCGAGCCGTCATCGGCAGAGGTGTTCACATCGACAGCTTCCACGGTCGGACATCCTCACACAGTGGCAGGGTCGCGGCGAACCTGCTCGGGGGATGATCGAACTTGTGTTTGAAGGATGGCTTACACTCGAACGCATGACCGGACCATCTCGGGGTGCTCCGGGGGGTCGCTCCCCCGGGCCGGCACTGCAGGGTTCGCTGCTGGACCTCTGCGACGAGGCGTCGCCGGGCGCGCTCGGGTCATCACTGCGGCGGACGATCCTCGGTGCTGGGGCGTGGATCGATATCCAGCCCGGCTGGATGATGGGGGCCGGCGAGCTGTTCAGCCGGCTACTCAGTGACGTACCGTGGCGCGCCGAGAGACGCCCCATGTATGACCGGGTCGTCGACGTCCCCAGGCTGCTGTGCTTCTACGGCGAGGGCGAGTCGCTCCCCGATCCCGCGCTTGAGGAGGCCAGGCAGGCGCTGAGCACGCACTACCGGGAGGAGTTCGGTGAGCCGTTCCGCACCGCGGGCCTGTGTCTGTACCGAGACGGCCGGGACAGCGTCGCGTGGCATGGAGACACCATCGGGCGTGGCGCGACCGCGGACACCATGGTCGCGATCGTCTCGCTGGGAACCCCCCGTGCGCTGCTGCTCCGGCCGCGAGGCGGCGGCCGCACGCTGCGCCATCACCTCGGCCACGGCGACCTCATCGTGATGGGCGGCAGTTGCCAGCGCACGTGGGAACACGCGATACCCAAGACCGCGAGGCCCACCGGGCCGCGGATCAGCGTCCAGTTCCGTCCCCGCGGAGTCCGCTGACGGCTCTGTCCCCTGTGGCCCCGGTGCCCGCTGTCAGGCGCGCCCTGGAAGCTGGCCCTCGAGGAACCGGGCGACAAGACCACGAATCACGGTGGCCATGGAGAATCCGTGTTCTGCGCACCATTCGCGCAGCTGGGCGTGCTGGTCTGTGGAGAAGCGGACCGGGACCATCTGCTGGGCCGCGGGCGGTGATGATGCGCGCAGGCTGAGCGTGATGTCCGCCTGCGCCAGTGCACGTACGGACTGCGAATCGGGAGTCAGCCACATCGGACGGCGGCGGGCGGTAGCCTCGGGCGCCGCCGGAGCGGCCCAGGCAGCGGCCGTCCAGCCCGCGTCCCGGCGCAGCAGCCAGGCGAGCACCCGGTCCCGGTCTGCGGGATCCAGCTGCCCCACGGCCCGGACGAGCAATTCGACGGGATCCGGATGTGGCTGCGGGTCGGGTGTGGCACTGGGGTCCGTCGGCGGTTCGGTCATCATCGACTCCGGGGAAAGAACAACCGCTAGATATCACTTCTCGATATCACGATATCGCTCTGACCTCAACCAGCACACCTGCCGGGAGAATCATGCCCCGGTCAGCCGGTTCTCCCCGCAGCTGGTGCCAAGATCACGCCCCGGCTGACCATAGCAACCCGGGGTTTGCGCCGGTTGGGACCGCTGGGTGGCCCGAGGGGATCTCACGCTCGGGCCACCCAGCGGTGTGGGACCGGCACGAACCCCGGGATTGCTACAGCTCCCGAAACGGCGTACGGCGGCAGTGGGCTGTCCGCACGGCTTCAGAGGGCGATGCCGAGCAGCGCGTCCACGGTGTCACGGACTAGCTGGGCGGACGAACGCGACGAGCGGGCCGTGCCGGCGCGGCGGCCCGACGAATCCGCCTCGTCCCTGGCGACTGGACTGGTGTTGCCCGTGCCGACGGTGGCGGGCGCGGCTGACCCCGCTGCGATGACAGCGTCAGCCCAACGGTCCACGACAGCCAGTGCGCCCGGTGCGTCGAGGTCCTTGGCGAGCCGCTCGCGCACGGCCGCGAGCACGGACTCCGCTGCCGGCACGGACACCGCTGGCGGCCCGGACTCCGCTGGCAGCACAGACTCCGCTGGCGGCAGCGGCCCAGCCGATGCGGTGCGCACCGCCTGGCGCCAGCGGGCCAGTCGCTTCACCGCGGCGGCCAGACCTTGCTCAGTCCAGTCCCAGTCGTGCCGGTAACCGTGCGCGAGGAGCGCGAGCCGCACCGCCATCGGGTCGGTGCCCTCCGCCAGCAGGGAGGACACGAACACCAGGTTGCCGAGCGACTTCGACATCTTCTCCCCGTTCAGGCGCACCATCCCGGCGTGCGCATAGTGGCGCGCGAACGCACCACCGTCGGCGTCGGCACTGTCAGCGCCAGCACCGTCGGCAGCCGCCGCCGCACCGCCGGCCCCTGAGCCCGCGATGGCTGGCATGCCCTCCCCCAGCGCGACCCGGGCGTGCGAGGCGCTCAGCTCATGATGCGGGAAGATCAAGTCGGTGCCGCCGGCCTGGACGTCGAACACCGGGCCGAGATACCGCGTGGCTATCGCCGCGCATTCCACATGCCAGCCTGGCCTGCCCGGGCCGAATGGGGCCTCCCAGGAAGGTTCACCCGGCCGCGCGGCCAGCCAGACCAGGGCGTCCAGCGGATCCTTCTTGCCCGGCCGGTCCGGGTCGCCCCCGCGCTCCGCCGAGAGCACCAGCATTTCGCCGCGATCAAGCCCCGACACCGAGCCGAACGCACTGTCGCAAGCCCGGGAGAAGTACAGGTCCCCGTCCAGGTCATAGAGGGCGCCCCGATCGGCGAGCAGGCTGATGAACCGCTCGATGTCCGGCAGCGCCTCCACCGCCCCGATCAGGTGGGTCGGGGGCAGCAGCCGCAGCGCCTCCATGTCGGAGCGGTACCGGGCGATCTCCCGGTCGGCCAGGGCTCTCCAGTCCTCCCCGTCGCGGGCAGCGCGTTCCAGGAGCGGATCATCCACGTCGGTGACGTTCTGCACGTAGCTGACCTCGTGGCCGGCATCCCGCCAGGCCCGGACCAGCAGGTCCCAGGCGAGAAACGTAGCCGCATGCCCGATGTGCGTCGCGTCATAGGGCGTGATCCCGCATGCGTAAAGCGTCGCGGCGCGCACTGCTGCCGCCTGCACCAGCTCACCCGTCGCGCTGTCCGTCAGGAGCGTCTCGGGACCTCGTCCCGGCAGTTCGGGAACAACAGCAGCACGCCAGGAATCCATAGCCGCAGGGTAGGCCCACGAGGGTCATGCTGGTACGCCGAGGGTCGCTGACGTGCCAGCCCTTGGGCATAGAGTGGTCAAGAATGGCGGCGTCAACGGTACCGGCCCCGGCCCAGCGCCCCCAGGAACGAGCACGAGCCCCCGGGCCGACGACTGGAACCCGCAGGACCGCAACCTCTAGCGGAGGCAGGCCCCTTTACCGAGCTGCCGCAGGCCCTATCGATCTAAAGGACGAGCGAGAAAGTGGCACCCCCAACCACCACGTCGCGGCCCGGACGCCTCCTCGGGACGCTGGTCGCGCTGATCGTCATCCTGCTGCTCGGCGTTCTGGCCGGCTCCACGTTCCAGCCCGCGAACTGGCACAAGCGGTTCAGGGTGGGCCTTGGTCTCGACCTCTCCAGCGGTACCACCGTGACCCTCCGGGCCGTCCCGCCCAGCGGAACGAAACCCAGCCAGCTCGCGGCCGACATGGGCACCGCGGTGTCGATCATGAACAGCCGGGTCAACGGGGCCGGCTTCAACGGGGCGACGGTGGTCCCGGAGGGCACGGATCTCATCAACGTCACGGTGCCCGGCAAGAGCGCGCCGCAGGTGGTCGGCCTGGTGGGCACCACCGCCCAGCTCCGGTTCCGCGAGGTACTGCTCACCGCCTCCAACCTGGCCACCTCATCGACATCGAAGACCCCCCAGCTGTCCACGACCGCTGACCCCGCCGCCCAGGGCCAGGCCAGCCTGCTCAGTCCGGCGGTCAAGGCCCAGTTCGACAAGCTGAACTGCGCCAACAAGAAATGGCAGTCAGCGATCTACGGTAGTGACCCGAATAACTGGGACAACACGAATACCCCGATCGTCACCTGCTACCAGGGCCAGAAGTACGCGCTGGACAAGTCCACGGTGACCGGCCAGATGCTCAGGCTGGGCGGATCGTCGACCCAGCTGCAGACCAACGGCGGCTGGTGGGTCAGCCTGACCTTCAACGGGCAGGGCACCACGGCGTTCGGCGCGCTGAGCACGAAGATGTACGACAACTACTACAACGCGAGCACCTCGTCGCCAAGCTCGGAGCTGGACTACTTCGCGATCGTGCTGGACGGCACCCCGGTCGCGGTGCCGTACATGGCGGCGGTACTGAACACCGGCACGGCCACGATCCAGGGCACGTTCACCCAGAGGCAGGCCGGCAGCCTGGCGAACGTCCTGAACTACGGCGCGCTCCCGCTGACCTTCCAGCCGGAGCAGGCGCAGTCGATTTCCGCGCAGCTCGGCTCGTCCCAGCTGCACGCCGGCCTGCTCGCCGGCGCGATCGGCCTGCTGCTCGTGGTGATCTACGCGTTCCTGTACTACCGGGGCCTTGGCATCGTGGCGATCTCCAGCCTGGCGGTCGCGGCCCTGCTGTCCTACCTGGCCGTGGTGCTGCTCAGCCTCTACGAGAGCTTTGCGCTCTCGCTGGCCGGCGTCGCGGGCCTGATCGTGGCGATCGGGATCACCGCGGATTCGTTCGTGGTGTTCTTCGAGCGGCTGCGGGACGAGGTCAGAGACGGCAAGTCGCTGCGGGCCGGGGTGGAACGCGGCTGGCAGCGGGCCCGGCGGACGATCCTGGTCTCCGACACCGTGTCCTTCATCGCCGCCGCGGTGCTGTACAAGTTCGCCGTCTCCGAGGTCCAGAACTTCGCGTTCACCCTCGGCCTGACCACGCTCATCGACGTGGTCGTCGTGTTCCTGTTCACCAAGCCGATGATCACGCTGCTGGCCAGGACCAGGTTCTTCGGCGGCGGGCACAGGCTGTCCGGGCTGGACCCGACCCGGCTCGGCGCACGCTCGCCGTGGCGGGGCAGCAGGCGCCCGGCCGGCAGGCCGCAGCCTGGCGCGGCCCCCGCCGAACCGGCGTAGGCGGGCCGGGTACCCGGCGGAGCCCCGGCCACTGCCCGGCCCCGGACCAACCCGAACGAGGCATGGCCGCTCCTGCGGACAGGTTCCGCCCGTCAGCACGACGGTGTCCGTCCGGGGGTCCAGGTTGAGCCGGGTGGCGATGCTGTCCGGCGGGGTGATTCGCTCTACTTCCAGGTCTTGGCGTGTCGGATCGTGGCCCTGGCCCTCGATGTCGGTTTCCAGGCGTCCGATGTCGTGAGGACGGTGTGGTCCGCAGGGTAGAACCTCCCCGGCCATGCTGGTACAGCGGCGTCCGCTGACGCGCGACCTCCCGGGCCGGGCAAATACGCCCGGGTCCGGTCAGAGTCCGGCGGGGTGGGCCCGGATCGGCCGGGACGACCGAGGCACTGGCCAGCCTCGGCCGGCCATCGTGAACCCCTCTCAGGACAGCCGCGGAGCGTGGGCAGCAGCCACTATGTGTGACAGATCACGTGCCGTGGGCTGAACCGCCCGAGCTGCGGTTACGTGTAACGATCGTCCAGCGCAGGGGAGCACCACCGTCACACTGGTGCAATGACAAGGAGGATTTTGTTGTGTTTTCATTCCCGATTGACCGTGATCCCCGGCGGAGGAAGCGGCCACGCCGTGGCCTGACATTCGCCAGTGCCCTGGGCGCGGCGGCCACAGTCACCCTGCTCGCGGCGGGATGCTCTTCTTCTGGTTCATCGACGTCGGCCAGTTCCCCTACCGCGTCAGCTCCTACGAGCGCCGCCGCGCCGACCTCGGCAGCAGCCTCCAGCCCAGCCGCGCAGGGCGGCGCCACCATCGTGACCGCGACGGAGACTCACCGCGGTCAATAAGGGCAGCTTTTCGCACAATATCGTCATCAACGGGCCTGGGGTGAGCCAGGTGAAGACCCCGGACCTGATAGCGCCCGGTGAGTCTGAATCGGTCACGGTCACACTGCAGGCAGGAACCTACGACGTCTACTGCGGCGTTCCCGGCCACAAGGCCCAGGGTATGGACGTGAAGATCACCGTCTCCTGATGGGCATCCGGTGAACCTCGCGCTAATCGCCAGCGCCCCTGCCGCACCCCGGATCCGGGATGCGGCAGGGGCAATCACCCGTCGGCACCTTGAGATAGCCCTGGGCGTGATCTGGGTGCTCGACGGTGCGCTGCAATTCCAGCCCTACATGTTCAGTAACGCCTTCTTCGCCAACATGCTCGGCATGGCCAACATGGGCCTGCCTGGACCGGTTTCCTCCGGCATCTACCAGGTGACCAGGCTGCTCACCATGCATCCGGTGATCTGGAACGCGCTGTTCGCATCCTTGCAGGTGGTGATCGGCATCGGGCTGATGTGGGGCCGCAGCGCAGCGCTCGCGCGGTGCGTCTCGATCGTCTGGGCCCTCGGCGTGTGGGTTGTCGGCGAAGGCGTCGGAGCCCTCTTCATGCCCGGCACGAGCGCGCTGAATGGCGCCCCGGGAGCCGCCCTGCTGTATGCGGTGGTGGCGGTCGTCCTCTGGCCGCGGCGCCGGGACGACGGTACCGCCCCCGCCAGCGCGGGACTGCTGGGCGCGACGGGGGCGCTGTGGTGCTGGGCTGTCCTGTGGGCGGGCCTGTCGCTACTCGAGCTTGGCGCCGCCAACCATGCCGCAGTAGTGCCAGCCGCCGAGGTGGCGAACATCGGGCCAGGGGAACCGGGGTGGCTCGCCGTGATCAACCAGGACGCCGGGCATCTGCTAGCCGGACGCGGCGCCGCCTTTGCCCTGGCGGCCGGGCTCGTCCAGCTCGCGGTCGGCCTGGGCGCGACGCGCCCTCGCTGGCGCCGGGTGGCTCTCAGTACGGGCATCGCGCTGGCCATCATCTACGGCGTGCTCGGCCAGGATCTCGGCGGCATTCTCACTGGGCGGGCGACCGATCCCGGGACTGCTCCGCTCCTCGTCCTGTTCGCCGTGGCGCTCTGGCCCCGGCGGCACCTCACCAGCTCCAACCACACTCTCACCGGCAGGCCAAGCACATGAGCCAGAACGTCACGCAACAGTCCAATCCCAGCCAGCGGCCCTGGGTGGCCCTGCTGGCTCGCGGCCCGGCGGCCATCGCCTCGCCAGCGACCCGCGCCGCGGTCACCGTCCTGATTCTGATCGGCGCGGTCGCCACGGTCGGCTCGGGGGTCATCCACCTCTACCTGTGGGGCGAGGCGAACGGGTATCGGCAGATACACATCATCGGCCCGCTGTTCCTGGTTCAGGGGATTTCGGCCGTCGTGATCGGGCTGCTGGCCGCCGCGGCGCGGCGCCTCGTCGTCGTGCTCGCCGCGGCCGGGCTGCTGGCCGGCACTATCGCGGGCCTCATCTTCACGATCGAGGTCGGCATGTTCGGCTTCAGGGAAAGCTGGGGTGCTCCCTATGTCCGCACCTCGCTGTACGAAGAGATCGCCGGAGCCGTCGTGCTCCTCATCGCGGCATGGCCGTTGGCCCGGGCTTCACGCTCGTGATCAGCGGAAGTTGCCGGTATGGCCCAGGGAGTACCGGCCTGGCTGCGGGAAAATGCACAGCCCGTGAGGCCCAGCCCCGACCGGTATCTCGGCGATCAGGTGGCCGTTGGCCGTTGACATGGCATAGACGACCCCGTTGTACCGGCCGCCCCACCACATGACTTTCCCGTCGGGGGTGATGCCGCCCATGTCGGGGGATCCGCCGCCGGGGATCGCCCACGTGTGCAGCACCGTGTCGGTGGCCGTGCTGATTACCGAGACCGAGCCTGCGTTCCGGTTCGACACGAACACGTACTTGGCGTCGCGGCTGATCAGCAGGCCGTGCGCGCCGAGCCCGGTATGGATGAAGCCGATCTTGCGGAAATGCGCGGCGTCGATCAGCCAGATGCCGTTCGCGATCATGTCAGCGACGTAGAAGACCTTCCCGTCCGGGGAGAGCCGGACGTCCTGGGGCATGCTGCCGCCGGGAATCCGCATCATGTCGGTCGCGAGGCCCATCCGCAACGTCCCGAGCACCTTGTGCGCCTGGACGTCGATATACACAACCTGCCCGCTGAACTCGCAGCTCGCCACCGCGTAGCGGCCGTCCACGGTGAAGTCCATGTGGTTGACACCGGAACAGGGCACGCTCATTGAGTACAGGAGCCGCATCGTGTGGGGATCGCGGAAGTCGATGCGGTCGTACAGCTCGGCCATGGTGAGCGCATACTTCCCGTCCTGGGTGAAGTACAGGTTGTAGGGGTCGGTGACGGGAATCGGCGTGCCGGGCTGGCCGGTCGCCGGGTTGATCGGGACCAGGGTGTTGCCATCGGTGTCGTTCACGTACAACACCGAGCCGTCCCATGACGGTGTTACGTGGTTCGGCTGCCCCCCCACCGGGAATTCACCGATGACCTTGTACGTCTGCGGGTCGATGACGGTGACGGTATTACTCAAGCTGTTCGGCACGTAGACCCTGACCGGGTCCCGGAGCCAGTTCGGGTTGATCATGCCCGGGCCGATGTGCGCGTAGACGTTGACCGGGGTGGGCGACGGGGTTGGCTTGACGACCGCGTGCGAAGTGGCCGCCCGCGTCGTTTCCGGTTTCACGTTCGACGCTGACGTAGCCGAAGACGAACACCCGGCCGCGGCGCCGACGATGAGCGCCGTTACCAGTGCCGTACCGATCTTCGCGGTGGTGGGGCTGATCAAACAGCGCCGCAAATCCCTCACAACACCCGCACTCTAGCGGCCCGCCGGCCGCCCAGGGGACCAAGCCGGTAGAACCAGCGACCGCGAACTCATTAGCAAGGACGTCCCGCAAAGCCTCCAGTCCCTCAAGCAGGAGCTTCCAGGAGACTTGCACGTCACCGGCAGTCCCACCCTGGTCCGCTGGCTGCTCGCACGAGGCCTCCTCGACGAACTGCGCCTCCAGGTCTCACCCGTTCTCGTCGGGAAGGGCCAGCGCCTCTTCGACACCTCCACCGCGGCCACGGCCCTCGATCTGGTTCAGTGCAAGCCCCTGCCCAACGGCGTGCTGTCCCTGACCTATCGAACGTCGAGCGACTAGGGCCAGCGCTTCTACTTACGGCGCGCAGGCGCTATCCGGCACCGGCACTCGCCCGCAGGCCTGGCCGGAGTCCCGCCTGGACCGCCAGCTCAAACGCGTGGGCCAGCCCGATCAGCTTCGGTTCGCTCCAGGCTGACCCGAGGAAGGACAGGCCCACCGGAAGCCCAGCGAAAGACCCACACGGAACGGAAACCGTTGGATATCCCGCCACCGCCGCGGGAACCGAGGTATGGAAGACGTCGTAATCACCGAGCACGTAATCGGTCAGGCAGGCGGGATTGGCGGTGAGGGTGATCACCGCGTCGAGATAGTGCCCAGCCAGCGGACCGTCCAGGGCCGCCCGGGCGAGCCGGGTCGCGGCGCCCCGGTCCTCCAGTGCGGCCGGGTCGGCCGGGTCCCCGCTGCTGGCCTCCGCTTTCTCGAACAGTTCCTGGCCGAAGTACCTCAGCACCTCGTTTCCGTTACGGGAATTGAATGCAATGAGTTCGGCCAAGGTCGCCGGGTGGCGGCCGGGAAGCGCGCCCAGGTAGGCGTTGAGATCGCGCTTGAACTCGTGCAACAGCGCGGCGAACTCGTGCCCGCTAATCTCATCCACCCCAGGCAATTCGACTGGGTCAAGCACCTCTGCGCCGAGATCGCGGAGCCGGTCCAGCGCTGCGTCGAGCACCGCGGTGATGGCCTGCTTAGCCCCGGCGCAGCCATCTCGCCACACGCCCAGGCGCGCGCCAGCCAGGGCGCCCGCGTCAAGAAAAGCCGTGTAGTCACGCGGCCGCCCGTCGGCCGCGCTGGTCGCCGGGTCCGCCGGGTCCTCGCCGGCCATGACATTGAGCAGGGCGGCGGCGTCGGCCACCGTTCGGGCCATCGGGCCCGCGGTGTCCTGCGCGGACGATATCGGCACGATCCCCGCGCGGCTGACCAGGCCGAGGGTTGGCTTGAGGCCAACGATCCCGCAGGCGCTGGCGGGGCACACGATGGAGCCGTCTGTCTCGGTGCCGACGGCGAGCAGGGCCATGCCCGCCGCCACGGCTACCCCCGAGCCGGAGCTGGAACCCGAAGGATTACGGTCCAGCGCGTACGGGTTCGCTGCCTGGCCGCCCAGGGTGCTCCAGCCGCTGGTGGAGTGCGTGGACCGGAAGTTGGCCCACTCGGACAGGTTCGCCTTGCCGATGATCACAGCGCCGGCCTCGCGCAGCCGCGTGACCAGGAAGGCGTCGCCGGACTCCGCCTCCAGCAGCGCTGGCGAACCGGCCGTGGCAGGCATGCCGCGTACCGCGATATTGTCCTTGACCAGGACTGGGACGCCCTCTAGCGGCCCTCGTCCCCGGCCCTCGCCGCGCATCCGGTCGCTCGCCGCCGCCTCGCTAGCGGCCCCGGAGTTGACGCGGATGACCGCCCGCAGTTGCGGGTTCAGCCGCTCGGTGCGGGCCAGGTAGAACTCGATCAGGTCGACCGAGGTCAGCGCGCCCGAGGCCATCGCCTGCTGAAGCGCGGAGACTGTTGCGCCTTCCGCGTCGACTTCCGTGCCACCGATGGTCTCCGCTGCGGCGCCGCGCTCAGCCATGGGGGCAGGATAAGCCCCAGGGGCGTATAGGTATACGTGAGGTTTTGCCGACTTCGCGCTGCTCACAGTGCCGGAGGTCGGGCCGCGTGGCTGGGCAGTCCTAGACTGCCGGACGTGGGAACGCGCATGGGAAGCCTGGAACTAGTAGCAGCCCTGGAGCGACCGGATCTGCTCGCCCCGCCAGTGGGCGCCGCCCTGGCGGAGCTGGACCGCGTGCTGCCGGCCGGAGCGGTGGAAGTCGCGGAGATCGACCCAGACCTGGCCGACACAGCCGAGTTCTGCGAGCGCTACGGGATCGCCCTGGCCGAATCGGCCAACTGCGTCGTCGTGGCCGGGCGCAGGGGTGGCGAAACCCGGTTCGCGGCCTGTGTCGTGCTGGCCACCACGCGCGCTGACGTGAATGGGGTCGTCCGCCGCCAGCTGGACGTGCGCAAGGCGTCGTTCGCCCCGGTCGATGTGGCCGTGGCCGAGACCGCGATGGAGTACGGGGGCATCACGCCGATCGGCCTTCCGGATGGCTGGCCGGTGTTCCTGGACGCGGCGGTCGCCGCCACACCTCGGGTCGTGATCGGCAGTGGTGTCCGGCGCTCGAAGCTCGCGCTCACCGGTGACATGCTCCGACGTCTTCCCGGCGTCACGCTCCTCGAAGGGGTCGGCCGTTAGGGCAGCCAGGAGACGTGGCCGTGCAGGGTCGCGTACCCGACGAAAGCCACGCTGTCGATGAGCGCGTGCGCGACGATCAGCGGGGTCACCCTCCCCCACCGGCGATAGAGCACAGCGAAGATGGCGCCCATGGTCGCGTTGCCGACAAATCCGCCGAGCCCCTGATACAGGTGGTAGGAGCCACGCACGACCGCGCTCAGCGCGATGGCCCGGGCTGGCGTCCAGCCCAGTTGATCCAGCCGTCGCAGCAGGTAGCCGACGACGAGGATCTCCTCGACGACTCCGTTCCGCGTCGCGTCGAGAATCAGCACCGGGATGCGCCACCAGAGGGCGGGCAGACTCTCCGGAACGACGTTGAGGCTGACGCCAAGGTGGAACGCGGCCAGGTACAGGCCCAGGCCGGATCCGCCGATGAGGGCCGCGAGGATTGCCCCGCGGGTGGCGTCCTGTGCCGGGTGCTCATTATCCAGTCCCATCGCCGACGGCCCCGCGCCCTCCCTGGCCAGTAGGTAGAAGACCAGAGCGACCGGGGCGAGCGTGGCGAGGATGCTGGCCAGCTGCAAGGCGAGGTCCAGCCAGGGGCGGCCGGGGGCGAGCGACCCGACGAGCAGGGCCCGCTGCTTGCCGAGCGGCTTCACCGCCGTGATAGACCCGATCAGCTGGATGATCGCGAAGAGGGCGCTGGCGCCGAGCGAGAGGCCGAAGACGATGACGATCTCCCAGCCAAGCAGCCGCCTGGTCAGCGGTGGGAGGCTGGTCTGCTGACCCTGGGTCACCTGAGGACTCTAACGCCGCCGCCCGCCCCCTCAGGCACCTGCCGCGGTGACGATCGCGTCGGTGACGAAGCCCAGCACAAGCCCGGACAGGATCGCCCAGGTGATCACGACCTTCAGCCTGGTCGCGCGGGCCACGGCGAGCAGCTCGATGACCACGTAGAGGATCGAGCCGGCCGCAAGGGCAAGGAAGGCGACGCTCAGGAGGGGGTTGGTCACCTGCTCGCCAATAATGGTGCCGAGGAAGGTCGGGCCGCCCCCGATGAGCCCGAGGACCGCGAGCCGCCCCCACGACGGCCGCTCCTGCGCCGCCGCGAGGGGGGCCACGATGCCGAAGCCCTCGGTCGCATTGTGCGCGCCGAATCCGATGACCAGCAGGAGCGCCAGGCTCAGCTGGCCGGCCGCGGCCGAGGTGCCGATGGCGAGTCCCTCGCCGAAGTTGTGCATGCCGATGCCGACGGCGATGAGCATCGACAGCTGGAGCGCCCTGGCGCGTGCCGCCTCCGTGCCCGCTGGGAGCACTGTTGGCCGCGCGGTCGCCGCGCCTGGCCCCTCGGGCCGGGCGGAGCGGGCGCGGTAGGCGATCCAGCGATCGAAGTAGACCAGGCCGAGCAGGCCAAGCCCGGCACACGCGAGCATCACGGTGCCGTCGGCGACGGCCGTCGCGTAATGATGATGGCTCAGTGCGCTGGCGGCTGGGTCCCACGCATGCGTGAGCACGTCCCAGAGCAAGAACAGGAGGATCCCGATGGCAGTGCCACCCAGGAAGGCCTTCACCCTCGGGGCTGGTGCGTGCATCCGGCCGAGCGGCAGGCCCAGGAAGATCGTGACGCCTGCTATGGCTCCCAGCAGGGCGATCTGGCTTGACGACACGACAGTGCTCCTCCGCGAGCCCGACGATTGCGATCCCGATCGAGGCTAACCTGACGTGGCGGTTGTGCGGACAGGCGGGATTGACCACGGAACCGTCAGCCTGCGGCCTGGCCCGGATCGGGAGAACGGAACCGGCCGGCCGCATCGGGCGGAAGCGGGCGTACCAGGCCGCTCTGATAAGCGGTGACGACGAGTTGGGCCCGGTCGCGGGCGCCAAGTTTGACCATGGCGCGGTTGACATGTGTTTTGGCGGTGGCCGGGCTGAGCACGAGGTGGGCCGCGATCTCGTCGTTGGAAAGCCCGGTGGCTACGAGCGCCACGACCTCGCGTTCCCGGTTGGTGAGCGCGGTGAGCTGGGGTGGCTGCGGCAGGTCGGCGTGCTCGGGGAAAGTCAGGTAACGGGCAATCAGGGCGCTGGTGGCGGTGGGTGACAGGAGGGCTTCGCCCCGGCTGATCACCCGGATGGCCGCGAGCAACTCCTCAGCCTGAGCGCTCTTGCCGAGGAAGCCACTCGCGCCGCAGCGCAACGCCTGGAACACGTATTCATCGAGCTCGAAGGTGGTCAGGATGAGGATGTGCACGCCGGCCAGATCCTCGTCCTCCGTGATCAGCCGGGTGGCGGTCAGGCCGTCCGTGCCGGGCATGCGGATATCCATCAGCACCACGTCGGCCTGCGTGGCCTTGGCCAGCTCCACGGCCTAGGACCTTGAAACCGGCACGGAGCAGGGGCTGGTCGTCGGCGAGCAGGACCCGGATCGTCATGCTGGCTGACCCGTCAGTGGCAGTGTCGCACTGACCCGGAACCCGCCGGCCGGGCGTGGCCCGGCGTGGAACTCGCCGCCAAGTGCGGCGACCCGCTCGTGCATGCCCACGATGCCGTGGCCGGCTTGGACATCCTGCGAGCCGGCCGGGGCAGCCTGCACGCCGGCCCGGGCAGCCTGCGGACCGGCCGGTGCAGCCTGCGGACCGGCCGGTGCAGCCTGCGGACCGGCCGGTGCAGCCTGCGGACCGGCCGGTGCAGCCTGCGGACCGGCCGGTGCAGCCTGCGGACTGGCCGGTGCAGCCTGCGGGCGGCCTTCGTGATCGCCGGGACGTGATCGGCCGTCGTCATCGACGACGATGCTCAAAGCGTCGGGTTGATAACCGAGCTGGAGGCGCGCGATCTGGCTGCCAGCGTGCTTGCAGACATTGGTCAGTGATTCCTGGATGACACGGTAGGCGGTCAGGTCCGCCGCTGGTGGTAGCTGGCGGACCGTCCCCTGGACCTGGTGCTCGACCGTGAGCCCGGACCGGCGATAGGCGGCGATCAGCTCGCCAAGCCCGGTGAGGCCGACGACGGGCCTGGTCGGCACGGGCGAGTCGCCTGGTTCCCGGAGCAGCCCGACCGTGGCGTGCAGCTCCTCCAGCGCGCTCCGGGTGGCCGTGGCGACGTGCGCCAGTGCCGCACGGACCTGGTCAGGGTCGGTGTTCAGCAGGAATCCAGCCACCCCGGACTGGACGTTGATGATGGCCAGGTGGTGGCCGACGCTGTCATGCAGGTCATGAGCGATCCGCAGCCGCTCCTCGGTGACGCGCCGACGGGCCTCCTGCTCCCGGGCGCGCTCCGCCTGCTCGCTGATGCGCTCCGCACGCTGCGCGCGCCGTTCGACCTCGGCGAGATAGCTGCGCCGGTTACGGGAGGCGACGCCGACGGCCAGGGCCATCCCGCCCAGGGCCGCCAGAGCCAGGTTGTCTGACTTCAGCCACGACGCCGAGCTGGCCAGCATGTGCATGACGACCAGCGCCAGGACCGCGAGGCCACCGACCAGCCGCGCGCCGCGCCGGTCACTGATGTCGGCCACCGTGTACAGCGCGATCAGCGGGGCGAACATGAGCATCACCGCGCCGCGACCACGGGTCTGTGCCAGGCACGCCTCGGCCGCAAACACGCTGATGACCAGGACCGTGACCGGATAACGGCGTCGCGCGCCGAGCACGCCGCAGCTCACAGCGGCCAGGGTCACCGCCGGGGCGGTGAGCTGATCGGAGGCGGCAGCCGGGCCGATCATGCTGATCTCCATGGTGACGGCGAAGATCACGGCCGCGGCCGACAGGTCGACCACATGCGGATGCAGGCGCGCCGCGCGGCGCAGCACGCCCAGTGGCGCTCTCAGCAGGCCCAGGGCCCTCAGCCGACCCAGTGGCGCCCTCAGCAGGCCCGGTGCGCTCATGGGGTGTCTCCCGCTCGCCTCCGGGGCGCTTTCAGGCGCCTCCTTCCCTCGTCGCTCGTGCTCTGCTCCCCGCTCGCCGGCCGGGGCGCTTTAAGGTGCCGCCTTCCCTCGTCGCTCGTGCTCTGCTCCCCGCTCGCCGGCCGGGGCGCTTTAAGGTGCCGCCTTCCCTCGTCGCTCGTGCTCTGCTCCCCGCTCGCCGGCCAGGGCGCTTTAAGGTGCCGCCTTCCCTCGTTGCTCGTTCCTCGCTCCTCAGTCCAGGCAGCACCGCGCCCCGGCGGCTCGTTCACGCTCCGCTCCTCAGTCCAGGCGGCGCCGCGCCCCTCCGGCTCGCTCATGCGTCCACGATAGGGACGCGGCGGCCGGTGCGCGTCGGCGTGGGACGGTAACCGGCCGGTACCACGGCCGCGGTAGCCCAAACATGCCGCGATGGGCTGACGACCGGGAGGGCCCGGCCGGGCCATGGTGGTGGCGAAACCGCTAGCGGCGCCCCGACAGAGAACGGATGACTCTTGGATGAGGCAGCAGATCGCCAGGAGGCCGCGATGACCGGCCTATCGGTACGAGGACTGAGCAAGCGCTACGGCCGGGTGAGCGCGGTCGAGGATCTGAGCTTCGATGTCCCGGCCGGCGAGGTGACCGGGTTCCTCGGCCCCAACGGCGCCGGAAAGACGACCACCCTACGGATCCTGCTGGGGCTGGCGCGCGCCACGACCGGGCAGGCGCTGATCGGTGGGTTGCGCTACGACCAGCTGACCCGCCCACGCGAGATAGTCGGCGCCGTGCTGGAGGCCACCGGGTTCCATCCGGGCCGCCGCGGCCGGGATCACCTGCGGATCCTCGCGCGCTCAAGCGGGCTGCCCGCGCGCCGGGTTGATGAGGTGCTCGACCGGGTGGAACTGTCGCCGGCCGCTGGCCGGCGGGTGGGTGGCTACTCGATGGGCATGCGCCAGCGTCTCGGCCTGGCCGCAGCCCTGCTCGGGAATCCGCAGGTGCTGATCCTCGACGAGCCAGCCAACGGGCTCGACCCGGCGGGCATGGCGTCGCTGCGCCTGCTGCTGCGTGAGCTGGCCGGGGAGGGACGCACCGTGCTGATCTCCAGCCACGTCCTGAGCGAGATCGCCCAGACGGTGGACCGCGTCGTCATCATCAGCGCCGGCCGGCTGCGCTTCGCTGGCCCGCTCAGCCAGCTCGCGCGCCCCGGGGTCCAGCAGGCCGCCAGCCTGGAGGATGCCTTCCTGCGGCTGACCACGGACGTAGGCCAGCCGGACGTCACGGCCCGCCCGACCTCCGCCGACACCCGCTAAGAGCAGACCGTTAAGAAAGGCCCCTTGTATGCCTGCCCTGATCGCAGCCGAGTTCCTGAAACTACGCACGATCCGCAGCCCCTGGCTGGTGCTCGGTGCGGCACCGCTGATCGTCGTGGCCGGCATCAGCGGGCTGGTCGTCTCCAACGGCCACACACCGCACGCACCCTCGTCGGAGGCCTCTGCGGTGTCCTGGCCAGCGCAGTCGGGCTGGCCACCGCCGCCGCTTGGTGGGCCGGTAAAGGAGCGTCCTTCTCCTGGTCGGATGCGCGGATGTGGCAGACGATCGGCGGCTCCATAGCGTGGAACGCCGCGTTCGCGGCGATCGGCGTCGGCCTCGGCGCGCTGATCCGCAACCTCGCCGGTGCCATCGCCGTCGCCTTGGCCTGGCTCGCCCTGATCGAAGGCATCCTCAGCCAGCTGGTCGGCAGCAGCCTCAGCCGCTGGCTGCCATTCAACGCCGGACTCGCGCTCGGCGGGTCCGGTCAAGCCGGCCCGGCCGATCCGCTCTCTCGCTGGGCGGGCGGGCTGATCCTGGCCGCGTACGCGGTCGCATTCGCCGTCATGGCCGTCGCGACCACGACCCGGCGTGACGTCGCCTGACCCGGGGCACGTCCCAGACTCACCCTGGCCGCAGACGCCGTCAGCCGTGAGCTCATGGGCCCGCGGACCTTGGACGTGCGGCAGGCTCACGATCCCCTGGACACGCCTACCGCCCCAAACATGCGCTGGCCGCCGCGTCGCGCAGGGACACGGCGGCCAGCGGTCAGGGCTCGCGGCCCGCGGCGAGCACGGAGACCGGCTCGCCGCGGCCGCGACGACGGCCTGGTACTAGACCAGAAGATCGTCGAATTCGCCTTGCTTGACGCCCTCGATGAGCGCCGCGATCTCAGCCTGCGTGTAGATGAGCGCAGGCCCTTCCGGATTCCTTGAGTTACGGACGGCGAACTCCCCGCCAGCCAGCCTGGCCATCTCGACGCAGGCCCCCTGCGAGTTGCTCACACTGCTCTTGCGCCAGCGAGCATCGGCCAGCTCGGCGGCGGACATTCCGTTATATGTCTTCATCTATGTAACTTCCTCAAGCATTCTGCTCAGGATCTCTGTGGTGTGCTCAGGCGACTCGCTCTCGACACTGAGGCGCTCCATCACCTCGGTGTACCTTTCTACGTCGTCGCGCTTATCCAGGTAGAGAGCGCTCGTTAGCTGCTCGAGGTAGACCACATCCGGCAGGTCAACCTCGGGGAATCGCATGATGGTGAATGCCCCGCCCTCGGCGGCGTGTCCGCCTGAGCTGAAGGGCATGGCCTGGAGCGTGATATTCGGCTCCCTGGTCGCCTCGATCAGCCTCTCGAGCTGCGATCGCATCACCTCCCTGCCACCGATCGGACGCCGAAGTGCTGCCTCATCCACCACCGCCCACAGGCGGGGCGCGCCCGCCTTCGCGAGCAATTCCTGCCGGGCCACGCGCAGGCTGACCCTGCGCTCGATCTCCTCCTCGGGTGCACCCGGTCGGCCGAGCGTCACAACTGCCCTTGCGTAATCCGCCGTCTGGAGCAATCCAGGGACGAACTGGACCTCATAGAGCCTGATGAGCGTGGCCGCCTCTTCCAGGCCCACGTAGACCTGGAACCATTCCGGCAGGACATCGCTGTACTTGTGCCACCAACCCGGTGTATTGGCCTGCCTGGCGAGCGCAACGAGCGCAACACGTTCCGCCTCATCGGCAACGCCATACATTTCGAGCAGGTCGACAACGTCTCGCTCCTTGAAGCCAACTCGCCCAAGCTCCATGCGGCTGATCTTGGAACCGGATGCACGGATCGTGTACCCGGCGTCCTCGCGAGTAATTCCCCTGCCCTCGCGCAACCTTCGCAGCTGGGAGCCGAGAAGGATACGGAGGACCGTAGGGCCGCTCCCCGGTTGAACTGAAATCACGCCAACCCCCCAAGCAATCGCCTAAGAACTCCGTCAGCAGCTCCTCCCGTCGAAGCTTCCTCACGGTTCGCACGTGCGGCTGGAACTTTCATCTGCACGTGCATCCGGCCTTGCGCTTGCAAGGTATACAGGGGATGATAGCGCTTGCGCTCCAGACGTACGACATGTGCCAGCGAAGACAGACGGGAACCCGATGACCGCACACCGGGCGGCCTCGCCAGTCACGACGGAGGTCATGAGCGTGAGCCATGACTGGTTCCTTGCTCGGAGCGGGCCTGCGGGAATGAGCCCCTTGAGCCCACCTCGTGCGCCAGTGTCGGCGACGATGGACGGCCCGGCCGCGGCCCAGCCTTCCGCGACCTGCGCGCTCAGCCCTCTCCCCGAATCGGTCAAGATCGGGCGGGACTTCGCCCGGGCCACCCTGGGGCACTGGGGCATGGCTACGCTGATCGACTTGGCCGAGCTTGTTATCTCCGAGTTGCTCACCAATGCTCTGCGGCACGGGATCCCATCCGCCCGGCAACTCGCGGACGATTGTCCCATCCGGCTGAAACTGCTCGGGCAGGCTCCTTATCTGATGTGCATGGTGACCGATCCCGGAGCCGAGATCCCAGTGCTGCGCGAGTCAGGGCCCCTCGCGGAGTCAGGCCGTGGGCTGAAGGTCGTGGAATCGTGCTGTGTCCGCTGGGGCTGGCACCTGCTCGACGGCGGCGGGAAGGTCGTCTGGGCGCTGCTGCGCCCGGATTCCTGAAAACTGGCTGCCGGCCCCGGGCCCTTCCCGTTATCTGCGCCGCGGCATTCGGGTGGTGGCCACGGTATTTGGCCTAGGCAAGGCCGGCCCGCGAAGCTAGGCTCAGTGCGCTGCCAGCCCGGCGACATTCAGGCTGGCATGTGAGCCGCGCTCATTCGAGCTGGCGTGAGGAGCAGGCATGTACCAGCCCTACCCGTCGGGCGGGCAGGTTCCAGAGCCGCAGCGGCCGGAGCCGCCGAGCCCAGTGCTTACCGCGGTCAAGCTCATGTATGCGGGCGCGGTGCTGAGCGCCATCATCGTGGTGGTGACTTTGCTAACCGTCGGCAGCGTCAGGACCGCCATCCATAACGCTTACCCGCACTACTCGAGCACCAGGGTCCACTCTGCAGCAATGGGGCTGGTAGTTATCGAAGTGATCATCTGGGTTGTCACGATGGGCCTTTGGCTCTGGATGGCCGTGAAGAACAGAGTAGGAAGAGGCTGGGCGCGGATCACGGCGACCGTGCTGTTCGGCCTGAATACCATCTTGCTGCTGCTGAACTTCAGCCGCCCGCATATTAGCTTCGGCCTGCTGCTCTTCCTGCTGATGTGGCTGATCGGCCTCGGCGCCATCCTCATGCTGTGGCGGAAGGAATCCAGCGCCTATTTCGCCGCGGCCCGGCAACCCTGACCGCGGACTGGGCGGACCCGCGGACTGGGCGGACCCGCGGAACCGGGCGGACCCGCGGAACCGGGCGGACCCGCGGAACCGGGCGGACCCGCGGAACCGGGCGGACCCGCGGAACCGGGCGGACCCGCGGAACCGGGCGGACCCGCGATACCGGGGGCGGCACAGGTGCGCCGCGCGGGCTCAGGCGTTCGCCGCCTGGAACCGGGCTGATCCGGAGTCATCCAGATCGGTGCCGGCCACAGCCCCGCCCTCCGGCCCGGCCGCGGCCGGAAGCGTGGCGGTCAGCTGTCGCCATGCGATCTCGGCGCCGGCCGCCAGGCAGCCGTCGACGACCGCGTCAGTCCCCAGTGCGCTCACCCGCACCTCGGGCATGACGGGCGCAAGCTGCCGGAGTTCGCGGGTCACCGCCTCGGCGAAACCCGGGGCCTGGCCGATCCCGCCGCCGAGCACGACCAGCGCCGGGTCCACGATGGTCACCACGGAGCACAGAACCCTGGCCACCAGCAGTGCCTCCTCAGCCACCACGGCGGCCGCCCGCTCATCGCCACCAGCCGCCGCGGCGAACACGCGGCGGGCCGAGACCGCGCCCCGCATTCCCGCCCGGCGCGCCGCCCTGACCACGGCAGACGCCGATGCCGCGGCTTCCAGCGACCCCCGCCGGCGGGCGTCCTGGTGATCGGTGCCATGGCCACCTGACAGCGGCATGTAGGCGATCTCGCCGGCCACCCCATGGACGCCGCGATGCAGCCGTCCCCCGATCACCAGGCCCATGCCGATGCCGGAGCCGACCGAGACGAAGGCAAAGTCGTCCGCCTCCCGGCCGTGCCCGTGCGTGCGCTCGGCCAGCGCCGCCGCGTCCACGTCGTTCTCCACCACCAGCGACTGGCCGAACGCCTCCCGCAGGCCGTCCAGCACCGCCGGGCGATCCCAGCCCGGCAGGCCGCCGGTGAGCGCCATCGAGTTATGCCGCGGATCGTAGACACCGGGGCTGCCGATCACGGTCTGGGTGATCGACGGCCTGGCCAGCCCGGCCGACACGCACAACTCGTCCGCGAGCCTGGTCAGCTCGGCCACCCGGCCGCGGACGCTGGAGGCGCGCGACCTCGCCGACGATCGGGCCCGGATGTCGCCGGCCAGGTCGGCCAGCGCGCCGCGCACGTACTGGTGCCCGATGTCGAGGCCGAGCACGAATCCCGCGTCCGGCCGGATCTCGTACAGCCGTGCGGACCGGCCCGGCAGACCCGTGCGCTGTCCGGCGACGCGGATCAGCCCGGCCCGCTCGACCGTGGCGAGCGCCCCGGACACGGTCGGCTTCGACAGCCCGGACAGCCGGGCCAGCTCGGCGCGGGAGCACTGGCCCAGGTCCCGGATGTGGCCGAGCAGCAGCTGCTCGTTCAGCGCCCGGATCAGCTGAGGACGTGCCGCTGACCGGCCGGCACCATGGCCTCTAGGCCTCGTCATACCGAACGGATCAGCCCCGCCGCTCCCGGGCTGCGCCGCTGGCTCAGCCCCAGAGGCACCGACCGACGTGCCACCGGACATGCCATCCGAGACCGTCACCGCCACCTCCGCCACCATCCTTCCGCATCGCCGCAGCGAGCGCATCAGGTAGCCCGGCTACCCGCCGGGCCCAACGACACCGATCCCGCACCGGGCTCGTCCCAACGACACCAAACCCGCACCGACCACGTTCGCCGACGGGTGGGTGGGTGGGTGGGTGGGTGGTGGGGTCGGTGGGCCGCGCCCTGTAGTCCACTGGGCAATTTCCGAGGACCGCCTTGTCGCTCCCATTTAGTTAGGATACTGTCCTAACTAAATCGCGCAAGGATGCGCTCGCCACCCCCTTTAGGCAGGTAATCGTGGGCGATTCCCCGGTCGTGCTCGGACTCGACTTCGGCGGCACGAAGATCGCCATGGCGGTCTGCGAGACGTCCGGGGACCGGCTCGGGTCAGCGACCGTGGGCAGCGGCGGCGAGCTGGGAGCACACGCCAGCTTCGAGCGGGGCATCAGCGCCGCCCACGACCTGCTGGCGGTGGTGGCGCCCGGTCGCGAGCTGGCCTCTGTCGGCGTGTCCACGTTCGGGATTCCCTTCGACGACCGGGTCGAACTCGCCCCGGCGATCAGCGGCTGGGACACGCTCGCCCTGGGCAGCGAGCTGCGGGCCGCATTCACCGGGGCACAGATCCGGATGGCCACCGATGCAAAGGCGGCGGCGCAGGCCGAGGCGCGCTGGGGTGCGCTGGCCGGCTGCGACCCCGCCATCTACCTCAATCTCGGCACCGGGCTTTCCGCCGCCATCGTGCTCGGCGGCCAGGTGCTCAGCGGCGCCAACGGCGCCGCTGGTGAGATCGGATACAACCTCCGCGCGATGTCAGATGTGGGACTCGAGCTGGGCGCCCGCGTGCCGCTGGAGGACATGATCAGCGGCTACGCGATTGCCCGGCGCGCCACCAGCCACGCCGGGCAGGACCAGCCGATGGCAGCCGCCGACGTGTTCGAGGCCAGCGCGGACGACCCCGTGCTCGACGGGCTGGTGACCGACTTCGTGACCGAACTCGCTTTCCACGTAGTGAACCTCGCGATCTGCCTGAACCCGGTGCGGATCGCGGCTGGCGGCGGCATGGTCCGGTCCTGGGACCGCCTGCGGCCTGGCCTGCAGCGGGCGCTGACCGTCGGCGTCCCGTTCCCGCCTGAGCTCGTCGCCGCCCGTTTCCCGTCCGATGCGCCCCTGATCGGCGCCGTGGCCCTGGCCGTGGATGCTGCCCAGGGCGGCCATGGGAGCGCGGACGGAACCGTGGACGCCGCCGGGGCGGCCGGCGTCCACGACGACCCCCAAGTCACGTCCCTGCTATAACACTCAGTGAAGGGCTACCACTATGAGACGCCTCAAAGCGATCGGGGTCCTGGTCTCAGCCGGCTTGCTCGCGGCCGCCTGCAGTTCCGGCTCTGGTTCCGGTTCCGGTTCCAACTCGTCAGCGAAGAGCGTAGTCACCATCTCCAACGAGAACGGCGCGCTCTGGACCTGCGGCTTCAACCCCTTCCTCGGCGCGGACCAGCTCCTGTCCGTAGGGTTCGTCTACGAGCCGCTGGTCTACGTCAACCCGCTGCAGAACGGCAAGACCACACCCATGCTCGCGACCGCCTGGACGTGGGGGGCGGGCAACAAGTCGATCACGTTCACCATCCGCAAGGGCGTCAAGTTCAGCGACGGGACGCCGATGTCGGCCTCGGACGTGGTGTACAGCTTCGGCCTGATCAAGAAGTACGCCGCCCTGGACCTGACCGGGGTGTGGTCGGTGCTGTCCGGCGTCAGCCAGACGGGCTCCGACCAGGTGACCATGACCTTCACGGCGCCGGCGGTGCCCTACTTCTACTACATCGCCGACCAGACTCCGATCGTGTCCGCGCACGTCTGGTCGAAGATCGCCAACCCGGTGGCCTACGCCGACAGCCACCCCGTGGGCACCGGCCCCTACGTGGTGAACCCGTGCACCACAGCGAACATCACTTACACCGCCAACCCGCACTACTGGCAGCCCGGGCTGCCGCACATCACCAAGGTGGAATACCCGGCATTCACCTCTAACAACACGGCCAACGATCAGCTGGCGACCGGCCAGGCGCAGTGGGGCTCCCAGTACATCCCGGCCATCAAGGAGTTCTACACCTCGAAGAGCCCGGCGAACCACTACTGGTTCCCGCCGACCGTGAACGTCTCCCTGGTGCCGAACCTGACGAACCCCCTGCTGGCCAACGTCAAGGTCCGCCAGGCCATGTCGTATGCGATCGACCGCGGCAAGGTCTCCACGATCGGCGAGTCCGGGTATGAGCCGCCCGCGAATCAGGCCGGCATCGTCACGCCGACCTTCTCCAGCTGGCTCGACAGCTCACTGGCCGGCCAGTACAACTACGCCTACAACCCGGCCAAGGCGAAGCAGATGCTGGCCTCGGCCGGCTTCACGATGGGCTCCGACGGCATCATGGCGAACTCCAAGGGCCAGAAACTCGCCTTCACCGTCATCAACATCGGCGGCTACTCCGACTGGGTCGCTTCGATGCAGGTGGTCGCCCAGAACCTCAAGGCGGTCGGCATCCAGCTGACACCTGACAACCTGACCAATACCGACTTCACCGCCGCGCTGTACGCCGGCAAGTACCAGCTCGCCTACTACGACCAGCAGTCCTTCGGTCCTGGCCCCTACTACGAGCTCAGGAACTGGCTGGACTCCGCCAACACGGCCCCGATCGGGAAGACAGCCGCCTCCAACTATGAGCGCTACATCAACCCGGCCACCGACAAGCTGATCAGCTCCTACGCCGCTACCACCGACGTCAGCGTGCAGCACTCGGTCGTCAACCAGCTGCAGCAGGTCATGCTGAGCCAGCTGCCGATCATCCCCGTGGTGGAAGCGGTGGACTGGTATCAGTACAACACCTCGGCTCTCACCGGGTGGCCCACGCCCGGCAACCCGTACGCCCAGCCATCGGCGTACGCGTTCCCGGACATGGAGCAGGTCCTGCTGCACCTCAAGGCGAAGTGACCACTGGCGCGTGCCCGGGGGCCAGGCCCCGGGCACGCGGCAACCCGTCCGGCACACCCTGGAACGGGTCGATGTGACAACGAGGTCCCAAGAGGGTGCTCGATGTCACATCGACCACCGGGGCGGGCGAGCGAACGAGGGCGCGCAGCCCAGGTGAGGAGCTGACCATGACCACGAGGAGACGAGCTTGAGATTCGCGCTCCGCCGCCTCGGCTTCTTCGTGTTCACGCTGTGGGCGGCGCTGACCATCAACTTCCTGCTCCCGCGGCTGATGCCGGGGAACCCGGCGCTCGCGATGCTGTCCAAGTTCCACGGGGAACTCACCCCGCAGACGCTGAAGGCTCTGGACATCTTGTTCGGCATCAACACGCACAAGAGCCTGCCCGCGCAGTACGTCAGCTATCTGCACCAGGTGGCGACGGGCAACTTCGGGATATCGCTGGACTTCTATCCGAAGTCGGTCAGTTCCGTCATCGGCAGCGCGATCTGGTGGACGGTCGGCCTGGTGGGCGTCAGCACAGTCCTGGCCTTCACACTCGGCACCGGCCTCGGCATAGTCGCCGCCTGGCGCCGCGGCGGCCGGCTGGACAGCATCCTGCCGCCGGCATTCGTGATCACCTCCGCGCTTCCGTACTTCTGGGTGGGCATGGTGTTCGTGCTGGTCTTCGGGATCAGCCTGCACTGGCTGCCGTACGTGGGTGGCTACTACGTCTCGACTGATACCCCGTCCCTGTCGCCGACCTTCCTCGGGGACGTGCTGGCCCACGCCGTTCTGCCCGGCCTCGCGCTCGTAGTCACCACGATCGGCACCTGGATCCTGACCATGCGCAACACGATGATCACCACCCTGGCCGAGGACTACGTGCGGATGGCGCGCGCGAAGGGACTGCCGGGCCGGCGCATCATGGTCGACTACGCGGCCCGCAACGCAATCCTGCCCAACCTCACCGGCTTCGCCATGTCACTCGGCTTCGTGGTCAGCGGCGCCATCCTGATCGAGTACGTGTTCAACTACCCGGGCCTCGGCTTCATGCTGCTGCAGGCGGTGCAGGGTGAGGACTACCCGCTGATGCAGGCCCTGTTCCTGCTCATCACGCTGGCGGTGCTGCTGGCGATCCTGCTCGCCGACATCGCCACGGCGCTGCTTGACCCGCGGACCAGGACGGCGGGGTAAAGCCATGTCCATGCCCATTTCCGGGGTCTCCACGCTCGGCCCGCCCGGCCAGGAGCCCGCCACTAGCCCGGCCGCCGGGCAGTCCGTGCCGCCGGCCACGCATGCGCTGGCGCGGATGGCCCGCGCGGTGCGCTCCAACCGCAAGGCCACCGCGGGCACCGTGCTGCTGGTGGTGTTCATCCTCGTCTCGCTCTTCCCTGGGGTGATCGCCCACGACAGCCCGAGCGCGGACGCCTACACCCCGCGCCTGGGCCCGTCGACCGCCCACCTGCTCGGCACCACCGCGTACGGGCAGGACATGTTCGCGCAGCTGGTGTGGGGGACCAGGAACGTGCTGATCATCGCGTTCGTAGCCGGGCTGGCCACGACCGGGATAGCGGTCCTGGTGGGCGTCGCTGCCGCGTACCTCGGCGGCCTGTGGGACGGCTCGCTCAGCGTGCTCACCGATGTGCTGCTCGTCATCCCGCTGTTCCCGCTGCTGATCGTGATCGCCGGCTACGCGCACGGCGGGAGCACGCTGGTGCTCATCCTGGTGATCACCCTGACCAGCTGGTCCTACACCGCGCGCCAGCTGCGATCGCAGGCGCTGTCCTTGCGGAACAGGGACTTCCTTGAGGCGGCGCGGGTGCGCGGCGAGCGCCGACTCTACATCATCGTGGTGGAGGTCATCCCCACCATGATCTCGCTGATCGTGGCGAGCTTCCTGACCAACGCGCTGTACGCGGTGCTGTTCGCCTCCAGCCTGCAGTACATCGGCCTGGGCGACCCCAACAGCGAGAGCTGGGGCACGATGCTCTACTGGGCACAGAACAACGCGGCGTTGCAGACCGGCCAGCCGTTGTGGGCGCTCGCGCCAGGGGCGTGCATAGCCGCGCTCGGTGCGGCGTTCGCCCTGCTCAACTACGCTTTCGACGAGATAGGAAACCCAGCGCTGCGACCGGTACGGAGGGCTCGTGTCAAGCGTGCGCGCTGACGCCGATCCCCGTTCGCCAGGCTCAGGCGGGGCGGCTGGGCCGATGCTCGCGGTCCACGACCTTTCTGTCGCCTACGCGACGGACCGGGGCGCCGTGGCCGCCGTTGACCGGGTGAGCTTCGATCTGCACCCGGGCGAGTTCCTGGGGATCGTGGGCGAATCGGGCTGCGGCAAGTCAACCCTGCTGTTCGCCATCGCCCAGCTGCTCGCCCCGCCCGCAGACATCACCAGCGGGAGCGTCGTCTTCAAGGGCGAGAGCATGGTGGGCCTGACCGACAAGCAGCTGACGGCGGTGCGCTGGCGGGACCTGTCGGTCGTCATGCAGAGCGCGATGAACGCGCTCAACCCGGTCAAGTCGATCGGAGCGCAGTTCAAGGACGCGATGAGGGCGCACGGAGTGAGGTCGGCGGACGAGATCGGCGAGCGATCGGCCGAAGTGCTCAGCATGGTGAGCATCGACCCCGTGCACCTGAAAAGCTACCCGCATCAGCTGTCCGGAGGCATGCGGCAGCGATCGATGATCGCGATGGCGCTGCTGTTCACGCCGGATCTGGTGATCATGGATGAGCCGACGTCCGCGCTGGACGTCGTCGCGCAGCGGTCGCTGATGGTCCAGATCAAAGAACTGCAGCAGCAGCTCGGCTTCGCAATCATCTTCGTCACCCACGACATGTCGCTGGTCAGCCACTTCTCGCACCGGCTCATGGTGATGTACGCAGGTCAGGTCGCCGAGTGGGGCGCCACCAGGCAGGTTTTCGACACCCCGCGGCACCCCTACAGCATCGGCCTGATGGAGGCGTTCCCGTCGATCAGGGGCGCGCGGGTCCCGCTGACCGGGATCCCGGGCCGCCCGCCGGACCTGTCCGGGCCGCAGGAGGGCTGCTGGTTCGCGCCGCGCTGCCCGAAGGTCATGCCGGCCTGCACCCAGACCGAACCGGACCTGTACCAGGTGGACGGGGTGGCGGTCCGGTGCCTGCTGCACGCCGACAGGAGCGACCACAGTGACTGACCAGGCGACCGGCACGCCGGACGGCTCCGGGGGCACCCCCCGGCGAGAAGATGTGCCCTCACCGAACGGCAGCCCGCCTCTGCTCACGACCACCAGGCTGACCAGGCATTTCCACATCGGCGGCGGGCTTTCCCGGCGAACCCTGCACGCCGTCGATGATGTCAGCCTGGCCATCGGCGAGCGCGAGATCGTGGCCCTGGCCGGCGAGAGCGGGAGCGGCAAGAGCACCATCGCCCGGCTGCTGGCCAAGGTGTACAAGCCGACCAGCGGGGAGATCTACTTCCAGGGCACGCCGCTGTCCAGCATCCGGTCCCGCCGGGAGACGCTGCGCTACACCGGGCTGGTTCCCATGGTCTTCCAGGACCCGTTCAGCTCCATCAACCCGGTGTTCCGGGTCTCGCACGGCATCCTGCGCGGGCTCAAGCTGCACCGCCCCGAGCTCAGCAAGGACCAGCGCCTGCAGGAAGCCGCGCGCGTCTTCGAGACCGTCGGCCTGACCCCGGCGGCCGAGGTGCTCAAGCGCTTCCCGCACGAGCTGAGCGGCGGTCAGCGGCAGCGGGTGGGCTTTGCCCAGGCGCTGGCGCTGCGGCCGAAGCTGATCCTGGCCGACGAGCCGGTCTCCATGCTGGACGTGTCGATCCGGATCGGGCTGCTCAACCTGATGGCCGGGCTGCGCGATGCCGAAGGCGTGTCGATCCTGTACATCACCCACGACATCGCCAGCGCGCGCTACGTGGCCGACCGGCTGATCGTGATGTACGCCGGGCACATCGCCGAGTCCGGACCGGTCGAGGACGTGCTGGCCAGCCCGAAGCATCCCTACACCCAGCTGCTCCTGTCGGCGGTGCCCGACCCCCGGGCCCCGCTGGATGTCACGGCGGAAACCGACCGGGGCGAGCCGCCGCGTGTCGTCGATCCCGCCCCGGGCTGCAGGTTCCGCTGGCGCTGCCCGCTCGCCATCGACACGTGCCACCAGGTGACGCCGGAACTCAGGGACCTTCTCCCCGGCCACCACGTGGCCTGCCACGTCGCTCAGGCGGGCGCGGACGTGAGGGCGTTCGGATGAAGCTGGCGGTCATCGGCGGCGGGTCGACCTACACCCCGGAACTGGTCGACGGCATCGGCAGGTTGGCCGGCGACGTCAAGGTCACCGAGCTCACCCTGGTCGACCCGGACACGCGGCGGCTCGCCGTGGTCGGCCCGGTGTCGGCACGGATCATGCGCGCGCTCGGCCACCCGGCCCACGTGCGCTGGACGACCAGCCTGGACGAGGGCCTCGACGGCGCCGGCGCGGTCCTGCTCCAGCTGCGGGTCGGCGGGCAGGCAGCCCGGCAGCGCGACGAGACGTGGCCGCTGGAGTGCGGCTGCGTCGGCCAGGAGACCACCGGGGCGGGCGGGCTGGCCAAGGCCCTGCGCACCGTTCCCGTGGTCCTCGCTATCGCCGAGCGCGCCCGGCAGCGGGCTGAGCGCTCCGCATGGATCATCGACTTCACCAACCCGGTCGGCATCGTCACCCGCGCGCTGCTCGACGCCGGGCACCGCGCGGTCGGCCTGTGCAATGTCGCGATCGGCTTCCAGCGGCAGTTCGCCGGCCTGCTCGGCGTGCCGCCCGGGCAGGTACTCCTCGACCATGCCGGCCTCAACCACCTGACCTGGGAACGGGCCGTCATGGTGGATGGGACCGACCGGCTGCCTGAACTGATCGCCGCCCACGGCCCGCAGATCGCGAAGCTGACTGGGCTGCCGGTTTCCGTTATGCAGGAGATTGGTGCTGTTCCTTCGTATTACCTCCGCTATTTCTACGCGCATGACGCGGTGGTCGCGGAGCAGCGCGGCTGCCCGACGCGCGCCGAGGAGGTCGCGGCGCTGGAGCGGGAACTCCTCGCGATGTACGCCGACCCGGCGCTGGATCGCAAGCCCGAGCTGCTCGGCGAACGGGGCGGCGCCTACTACTCCGAGGCGGCCGTTGCACTGCTCGCCTCGCTGGTCAGCGACCGGCGGGACACACAGGTGGTGAACGTGCGCAACGCGGGCACGCTGGCCTTCCTGCCCGACGACGCGGTGATCGAGGTGCCAGCCGTGATCGGCGCGGCCGGCCCCGAGCCGGTGGGTGTCGCGCCGCTCGGGCCGCTGATGCGCGGGCTTGTCGGGCACGTGTCCGCGTACGAGGAACTCGCGGTCGACGCGGCGCTGCGCGGCGGCCGGGCCCGGGTGGCGGCCGCACTGCTGGCGCACCCGCTGGTCGGCCAGTTCGACCTGGCCGGGCGGCTGGCCGACCGGCTGATCACGGAGAACAGCGGCTACCTGCCTTGGGTTAGCCAGCACAGAGTTAGCCAGCACGGGGCCGGCTCGGCAGGCGGGCGGTGAGCGGCGGCCTGCCCGCGGTGCTGGCCATCGACGGCGGGAACAGCAAGACCGACGTGGCGCTGGTGGCCGCCGACGGCACGCTGCTCGGCAGCGCCCGCGGCCCGGGGGTGCCGGCGAAACTCTCCGGGCAGACGGTGGCGATGCTGGCCACGATCGTGGGCCAGGCAGCACGCGACGCCGGGCTGCATGCTGGTCTGGCCCGTGCGGCGGGGACGCCGATCGCCCGGCACACCATTGCCTGCATGGCCAACGCCGATCTGCCCGAGGACGAGCACCGGCTCGCCGGGATGCTCCGCGAGCAGGGCTGGAGCGACACCACCGAGGTGGCCAACGACACGTTCGCCGTGCTCCGGGCGGGCCTGGATCCGGCGGGCGGTTCCTGGGGGGTGGGGGTGACCTGCGGCGCGGGCATCAATTGCGTAGGGGTGGCGCCCGACGGGCGGACCACCGGCTTCCTCGCGCTCGGTCAGATCACCGGCGACTGGGGCGGCGGGTATGGCCTGGGCCTGCAAACCCTATGGTGGGCGATGCGCGCCGAGGACGGCCGCGGGCCGGGAACCGCGCTGCGCGCCGCCGTGACGGCCCACTTCGGCGTCCCAGAGGTACGCGACGTGGCCGTTCGCGTGCACCACGGCACAATCGTCAAAGACGGCCTTGCGGAGCTCGCACCTGTGCTCTTCGCCGTCGCGGCCAGCGGCGACCAGGTGGCCCGCGACCTGGTCAGCCATCAAGCGGACGAGGTGTGCGCGATGGCGCTCACCGTCATGCGGCGGCTCGACCTGACCGGCCTCGCCACCCCCGTGGTACTCGGCGGCAGGGTGCTGACCGCGCGCCACCCGCTGCTCACCGGGTGGATTACTGAACGGCTGGCCGCAGGCGCCCCAGCGGCGGACGTGCGCGTGACCGACGTTCCGCCCATCGCCGGCGCCGCTCTCCTGGGCCTGGACCAAACCGGCGCGCAGGCCGGCGCCAAGCTGCGCCTGCACGCTGCCTACCTGGCGGTGTCCTGAGGAGAACGCATCAGGCCGTGGCAGGCGACGGCCGCAGCGGCGACCACGTTCAGCGAGTCCACTCCCAGGGCCATCGCCGCTGAGCTCATCGGGATGCACACGGCCTGGTCGGCCTCGTGCATCCAGCGGGACGACAGCCCGTCACCTTCCGAGCCGAGCAGCAGCGCGACCCGCTGGCCCAGCCCTGCGTCATCGAGGGGCACCGCAGACTGATCCGGGGTGAGGGCGAGCAACTGGAAACCCGCCGCGCGCAACGCCGCCAGCCCGTCATGCCAGTGCGCCATCCGGGCGTAGCGGATGGCGAACACCGCTCCCATGGAGACCTTCACGGCCCGCCGGTACAGCGGGTCGGCGCACCGGGGTGACAGGATCACGGCCCCGACGCCGAGCGCCGCGGCGCACCGGAATATCGCCCCGACGTTGCCATGGTCCACCAGGTCCTCCAGCACGACCAGGCGCTTCGCCCCGGCGATGACCTCGGCGACCGACGGCAGCGGCCGCCTGGCCATCGACGCCAGCGCGCCCCGGTGCACCTGGTAGCCGGTCAGCTGCCGGGCCACCGCCGCGGGCAGCACGTAGACCGGCGCCGCGCAGCCGCTGGCCAGCCCGGCGAGGCCCGCTAGTTTGTCCTCGGTGACCAGGATGGAGCGCACCGGGTAGCCGGCCGCGATCGCGCGCCGGATCACCTTCTCCCCCTCCGCCACGAACAGCCCGCTGGCGGCCTCAAGGCTCTTGCGCAGGGATGCGTCGGTCAGCCGCACGTAGTCAGCCAGCCGCGGGTCGCCTGCGTCGCGGACGGGGACGGGGATAAGTCCTGCCACTCCCCCAGTGTCGCGGACTCCCACGCCGCCGCGGGATCGCCGCTGGGCACCGCTGGGGATCGTGCTGGGGACCGTGCTGGGATCGCCGGGAAAGCGGGCAACCGGGCTGAAATGTCATTCATCGTCCGATACAGTCGGCCCGGTAGCCCAAGTGGGCCGCGGGTCACGTGATTGAGGGATGCGGTGAACGCTGGACGCGCCACCGCGGCCGCCCCGAGCCGGCGTGGCCGCAAGCGCCGCGGGACGGTCGTCGGTCTGAGCGTGCTTGCCGTGGTGCTGGCCGGGACCCTCATTGTCGCGCTCGGCGCCCAGGCCATCGTGTCCCGTGAATCGTGCGCATCGAACCGGGTTGTGGTCACCGTCGGCGTATCCGACGACATCGCCCCGGCGGTTCGTCATGTTGGCCAGTACTTCAACGCCCAGCAGCGCAAGGTCGTCGGGCACTGCGCGGTGGTCCGGGTCACCAGCGAGCAGTCGGCAACCGTCGCCGCGCAGGTGTCCGGGCAGAAGCCAGCTGGGGGGCGGGCCGTCGACGCCTGGATCCCCGACTCCAGCCTCTGGGTCGATGTCGCTCGTAGTTCCCCGATCGGGGCTCAACTGGTGCAGCCCACGGGGATCACGATGGCCCGGTCCCCTCTCATGATCGTGATGCCCCGGTCTGTGGCGGCACAGATGCCCGCGTTCGGCACCCAGGTGGGCTGGCAGTTCCTGCTGCCCGAGACCGTCGGCGGCCCGGCATCCGCGCTCGGCCTGCGGGTGGAGTTCCCGGATCCGGCGCAGAGCTCGGCCGGGCTTGCCACCCTGATCGAACTCCAGCGGATGCTCGGCAGCGGTTCGGCAGCCCTGGGCAACTTCACCAAGTTCGTCTTCAACGTCCAGGTCACCGGCGCGTTCGAGAGCGGCACCGCGCTCGCGTCGCTGGTGAGCCTGGCCCGGCCGCCACGGGACGGGCGCCCGGTCACTGTCACTTCCGAGCAGGCGGTCGTGCAGTACGACAAGTCCCACCCAGATCAGCCGCTCTCGGGCCGGTACCCGTCGCAGGGTTCCTATCAGCTCGACTACCCCTACGTGCTGACCACGTCCGATCCCCTCAGGCTGCGCGCCGCGCAGGCATTCCAGGACGCCCTCAGCTCGAGTTACGCGCAGTCCTACGTGCAGTACGAAGGATTCCGTTCGGCCAATGGTGTCGCGTCTGGCTGGGTCAGCCGGTACGGCCTGATCACAGGCCAGCCGAACCTGGCCGAACCCGCTCCACCGGGCCAGGCCGAGACCGCCCTCCAGGCATGGTCCCGGCTCGGCCTCGGTTCGCGCGACCTGGCGCTACTTGACGTCTCCGAGCAGATGGCCACCCCGGTCACGCCCAGCGGCACGACCCTGGAACAGGTGCTCTCCCAGGTAGCCGGCCTCGGCCTGTCTCAGTTCCCCAACAGCACGCAGATGGGCGTCTGGGCGTTCGCCAGCCACCTCAATGGCACGCTCCCCTACAAACAGCTGATCTCCGTGGGTCCGGTGCTCGGCGAATTCGGCCTCGTCACCCGGCGTCAGCAGATCCAGCAGATGACGCAGGCGGGAACGCCAGTGGCGGGCGCGCCGGCCGCGCTGTATGGCTCGATCCTCGCTGGCTACAAGGAGATGACCGCCACCTATCAGCCCAGGTACGCCAACGCGGTACTGGTGATGACCGCGGGGGTGGATAACGCTCCAGGGGATATCTCCGCCGCCACCCTGATAAAAGACCTGCGCAAGCTCTACAACCCCAACCGCCGGGTGGAGATCATCACGCTCGTGCTCGGCAGTCCGGTGGGCTTCGCCGCGCTGCAGCAGATCTCCGCCGCCACTGGTGGCCAGGCATACTTGATCACTAAACCCACCCAGGTCACCTCGGTGTTTTTCAACGCCATCGCGCGGCGCATCTGCTCCCCTGGCTGCGGAAATTAGCCGCGGACGGCAGACCGGATCCGGGGCTGCCGCCAGTTCGCTGACGAAGTTCGCGAACGTGTGAACCGGTCTCCTGAGCCGCGCGTCATCATTGGTGAGGCCCGGCGAGAGCGGGGCGCCGGGCCTCGTGCAACTTCCCGGCTGGCAGGCAGGCCGGGACACGGTGTGAGGCCCGGCAAGAGCGGGGTGCCGGGCCTCATATCAATCCCGGGCATCTGCTGGAGATCTCACTTTCCAGGCGCGCTCACTCGGCCGAGTCCAGCAACCGGTGGGCGCGCTGGATCAGCAGCGGAACTGCCGGGCCTTCCCGTTCGAAACCTTCGCCGACGGTCTTGTGCTGCAGGAACCGGGCATGGATGCCTTCCAGCACCACGGCCAGCTTGAAGCAGCCGAACGCCATGTAGTACCCGATCCTCGATACGTCCCGCCCGGTCAGCGCCGCGTATCTGCCCGCGATCTCCGCCCTGTTCAGGAAGCCGGGGCAGGACGTCACCGCGGCGCTCACGCTGAGTTCCGTCGACTCGTCGTCCCCGGCTTCCGCCCAGTACACGAGCGCGAGGCCAAGATCCGCGAGCGGATCCCCCAACGTGGACATCTCCCAGTCCAGGACCGCGGCGATCCTCGGTGTACTGTCCAGGGCGATCAGCATGTTGTCCAGCCGGTAGTCGCCGTGCACCAGGGTCCCACCGCGCTCATCCGCGGCTGGCAGCCCCGCCGCGAGCCGCGCGGTGAGCTGCTCGTAACCTGGCATTTCGCGCGTCTGCGAGAGCTCCCACTGCCGCTGCCAGCGCGCCAGCTGGCGCTCCAGGTAGCCTTCCGGCCTACCGAAATCGGCGAGTCCCACCGCCCCGGGATCGAGCCCGTGGATGGCCGCGAGCATGTCCGCGAACATCAGCGACAGCTGATGGGCCTGGGCGGGCGTGACCTGGGCGCCGTCGTCCCTGGTGCGCAGTACCAGCCCGGTCACGTGCTCCATCACGTAGAACGGCGCTCCGATGACCGCTGGGTCCAGGCAGAACGCCACCAGCCTGGGCACCGGGATGTCCGTACCATGCAAGGCACTGAGAACCCGGTACTCCCTGGCCATGTCGTGGGCGGTCGGCAACACGTGGCCGAGCGGCGGGCGGCGCAGGACCAGCAGCGCTTTCCCCGCCGACCCGGGCGGCAGCCCGGCGTCCAGCAGGTAGGTCAGATTGGACCGCCCGCCAGCGATCAGGGCCGCGCGCGGCGGCCGCTCCTGGTCGCGGGCCACGCCATTCTCATCCAGCCACCGGCCCAGCCGGGACAGATCCTCGATGCCCGGTACACCGCCATCTGCCATGCCACTCCTCGCCCAGACCACCCCAGTCTCGATGATCGCGTCTCGATGATCGCGTCTCCATGATGCGCCCAGCGATGATCGCGTCTCGATGATGCGCCCAGCGATCATCGCTTACGAATGCGGGCTCGTCCAGCCGATTGCTCTCCCCGCTCATATCGCCGGCGGCCACTTACGGCAACAACCTGACGCCTCTGGACTAATGGGCCGCCCTGACATAGGCAGAGATCTAGGGGCATTTGCGAAGGGGGACACGGTGAGTGACGCATGGATGCCGGGGGCCACGCGCGTCCAGAAGGTCATCGACGGCGGGTCGCTGAAGGGCGGCGCGCCCCGCGCCGTCTGGCTGGCGCTGGGCGCCGATCCCCAGCTGGTCTCGGCCCGCTCCGCGGCGGAATGGCTCATCCGCCACGGCAGAGCGTGTCACCTGGTCTGGAACCCGCTCACGGGCGACCTGGTCCAGTTAATCCCGCTGGTGCGCGCTGGCCGCCTGATCGGCTGGCCCAGGGATTCCGCCATGTTAGCGACGGGCATAGTCCCCGGGGTCAACACCGAGGGCCGGGCTTGTGCCCAGGTCGGTGTGGTCGCATATCCGTGGATGCCGTTCACGGACGGCCCGGCCGCGGGCGCCGGCGAGATCGTGGACTGGCTCGACTCATGGCACATCTCGCGTCGCTGGCCAGCCGGGCAGCCCAAGGCCTTCCCCCGGGGCCGCGACGCGCCACGCAGCCGGAACCTGTGGGCGCGCGGCGGCCACTACGGCGCGTCCCAGGTTCCGGGCGGTGCCAGCGCGGGTCCAGGCGCCATCGACATCGAGGCCCTCACCGGGGCGGTGGCAGGCCTCGCGGCGGGGTGCCCGGCCCCAGCCCCGGCCGCGCAGCGAGGATCTCGGCCAGCACCTGACACGCACGGGTGACCTCGCTGACGCTTGCCGCACCGTACCCGAGCACGAGGCCATGCCGCGCGGGTGGCCCGGAGAAGTAGCGCCGCAAGGTCACCACCGCGACGCCGCGCGCCTGCGCCTCCGTGGCAACCGCGTCGTCGACTCCGCACGGGAGTTCCAGGAACATGTGCATGCCGGCGGTGTCACCGCGGAGCCGGGCCGACCCGCCGAGCAGGCTGACCATGGCGGCGCGGCGCCGCGCATAGTCGTGCCGCATCCGCCTGATGTGCCGTTCCAGGTCCCCGTTCTCGAGCAACGCCAGGACCGCGTGCTGCACCGGCTCCGGAACCCGGACCCCGGTAGCGGACCCCGTATCCGCGACGGCCGCCACGAGGTCGGGCCGGGCCACCAGCCAGCCCGCCCCGAGGGCGGGGGTGAGCGTCTTGGTCGTGGTTCCGAGGTAGACCACCAACTCGGGGTCCAAGCCGAACAGGGCGGGTAGCGGCGCCACGTCGTAGCGAAACTCCCCGTCGTAGTCGTCCTCGATGATGAGCGCGCCCGAGGCTCGCGCCCAGGCGATCAGCGCCTGCCGCCGCGGCACGGGAAGGCGCCCCCCGAGCGGGTACTGGTGAGCGGGCGTCGTGTAGATCATCCGGAGATCACCGGGGAGTTCCGCTACCACGAGACCGTCGGAGTCGACCCGGCAGGGCACCAGCCGCGCGCCATGCGCCTGAAGGACCGACCGGGCCGCTCCGTACCCGGGTTCCTCGATCCCCACCCGGTCACCGGGCCGCAGCAGCGCCGCCGCGACCAGGCTAAGGCTGGCCGACACCCCCCGGGTCACCAGGATCTGGCCAGGGTTGCAGCGCACTGCACGGCTGCGCCGCAGGTAACTGGTGAGCGCAGCGCGGAGCGCGGGCAGTCCCCTGGTATCGGGCCAGCCCGAGATCGGCGCGGCCCCGGCGAGCCGCCAGGCTCGTCGCCACGCGGCCCGGTCGATCCCGTCCGTCCACGGGATACCGGGCCGCAAGTTGATCACCGGCCCAGCGGCCGCGATTGTGTCGATCTCATGATCACGGAACATTCCCGTCACATGCGTCCGGGAATGTTCCGTAATCATGGAATCGGCCGCCCTTGCGCCCATCGCGGCTAGTACTTCTGGTGCGCCTGGTGTGTTTGGTGTCACTGGGGCGTCGTCGGCGCCCGGTGCGCCTGTGCCGACGCCGGATGCGCCTGGTGCGCTCGATGTGCCGGGGGCGCCGGGGGCGCCGGGGGCAACGTATGTGCCCGAGCCGTGCCGGCCCTCCAGCCAGCCCTCGGCGAACAACTGGGCGTAGACCGTTGTCACGACTGTCCTGCTCACGCCCAGCGATACAGCCAGGGCACGGGTCGACGGAAGCCGCTCACCGGCCGTGAAATGCCCGTCCGCCAGGGCCGCGCGCAGCTGTGTAGTGATCTGCGCGGTAAGGGAAACCGGCCCGCCGCGGTCGGCGGCGAGCGGCACCTCGACGGGCGCATGCGAGAAAGTGGTCATCTACAATTCCGCCAAAGTGGCTACAGCTTACAGTCCACTTACTCGCTACCGTAGACCATCATGGACAGCGAACTCCCCCTCTCCCCGACCGAGCGCAGCCGACTGCGCCGATTGCGCGAGCGCGGACAGAGCGACCGCGCCGAGTTGTACTCGGTGCTGGACGCCGGGCTCATCTGCCATCTCGGGGTGGTCATCGATGGCGCGCCGGTGGTGTTGCCGACCGGCTACGGCCGCAGCGGTGACACTCTCTTCCTGCATGGATCCTCGGCAAACCGCAGCCTGATCAGCGCGGACGGGCAAGAGATCTGCGTCACGGTGACTCACCTGGACGGCCTGGTCTGCGCCCGCTCGGTCTTCCACCACTCCATGAACTACCGGAGCGCGATGGTGTTCGGCACCGCGCGGCTGGTCACCGACGATGATGACCGGCTGGCAGCGCTCCAGGTCATCACCGAGCAACTGGTTCCAGGCCGGTGGGCAGCTACCCGGGGCCCTACCCGCAAGGAACTCGCGGCCACGGCCGTGCTCGCCCTGCCGCTCGCGGAATCGTCGGTCAAGGTCCGGACCGGTCCGCCGTCGGACGAGGAGGAAGACTACGCCCTGGATGTCTGGGCCGGTGTGCTGCCGGCGGCCCTGATGTTCGGCGCGGCCCGGCCCGACCCCCGCCTGTCCCCGGATGTCGCGACCCCGGAACACATCCGGGCACTGGCAGGCCGGGCGCGCGGCCCGGCCCCGGATGCGGCCATCGCCAGCGCGGTGGGGCGCCTGGCGGACTAACACTGGTAGCTGGCATGGTAGCTGGCACTGGTGACTGGCACTGGTTGACTGGCACTGGTGACTGGCACTGGTGACTGGCACTGGTGACTGGCACTGGTGACTGGCACTGGTGACTGACGCTGGTGACTGACATCGGGCCAGAGAGGCTGGCCGAGGCTCTAGTCTGGTGGGATGAACGACCGGCTCGTCTGGATCGACTGCGAGATGACCGGGCTTGACATCGAGCGTGACGCCCTGGTCGAGATCGCCTGCCTGGTGACCGACGGCGAGCTGGCCCTGCTGGACGACGGCGTGGACCTGGTGATCAAGCCCCCCGCCGAGGCCGTCGACCAGATGGTCGACGTGGTCCGCGAGATGCACACGGCCTCCGGGCTGCTCGCCGAGCTAGCGGCGGGGGTCACCCTGGCGGAGGCGCAGGAGCAGGTGCTCCGGTATGTCCGCGGGCACGTACCCGAGCCTCGGAAGGTGCCGCTGTGCGGCAACTCCATTGCCACGGACCGGACATTCATCGCCCGTGACATGCCTGAGCTGGACACCTACCTGCACTACCGGATGGTCGACGTGTCGAGTATCAAGGAGCTCGCCCGGCGCTGGTACCCGCGCGCCTACTTCGCGAGCCCCCAGAAGCACGGCGGCCACCGTGCGCTCGCCGACATCAGGGAGAGCATCCAGGAACTCCGCTACTACCGTGAGGCAATCTTCGTGCCGTCCCCCGGCCCGGATTCGGCGACAGCACGCCAGATCGCCACCCGGTACGCTGCGCAGGCGAGCGGCGGCAGCCCCCCGGAGGCCGCCGGAACGGCGCGTGCCGTCGGGGCCGGCGGGGATTCCGGTTCGGCCCGGTGACGGGGCGCCGCTATGCTTCATGCAGCCGCAGGCGATGGTGGGCGTAGCTCAGTTGGTTAGAGCGCCAGGTTGTGGTCCTGGATGTCGTGGGTTCGAATCCCATCGCTCACCCCACTCGCGGGGGGGTCCGGCCCCCCCCGCGCTCGTCGTGAGAAACGGGCCCGGCATGGGTGATGCAATCGTGCCCCCGCTGACCGAGCTGACCGAGTTGCTCGGACGGTGGCGTGACGACCTCGCCGCCTGGGCCATTCCCGAGCACATCTCGGCGGCAGTGACCGAATCCCCCTGGGTGCTGCCACGGCAGGTGTTCGCCCGCCGGGCAGACCGGCTGCGCGACCGTCCGGCTGGGCCCTCGTGTGACCGGGCGCGGGAGGCCCTGGATCCGGCCGGAAGCCTCCTTGATGTCGGCGCGGGCGCCGGGGCCGCGTGCCTGCCACTGGCCTCCCACACCACCTCGCTGACGGCGGTGGACACGGATGACGAGATGCTCAGGCTGCTCGCCGAGCGCGCGGAGCCGCTGGGCCTGGCCATCCGGATGGTGCTCGGCAGGTGGCCCGACGTGGCCGGGCAGACCGCCCCCGCGGAGGTGGTCACCTGCCACCACACCGGTTACAACGTGCCCGACATTGGCCCGTTCATCGCGGCGCTGACCAGCCATGCACGCCGCCGGGTCGTCCTCGAGGTCACCGCCGTGCATCCGCTGGCCGCACTCAACCCGCTGTGGCTGAGATTTCACGGGATCACGCGACCCGAGTCGCCGACCGCGGCGGACCTGCTGGCGATCCTGTCCGCGATGGGTCTGCGGGCAAGGCACACTAGGTGGAACCGCCCGGCCGAGCGCGACTACGCCAGCGTGGGCGAGCTCGGGGAGGTAACGAGGCGCAGGCTGTGCCTGCCCCCCGAGCGCGCCAGCGACGTGGAAGCGGCACTCCTTGACCTGGGCACCCAGCCCGGGTGCCCAGGTGATCTCGGATCGTCCGGGCGCGAAGTGGTCACGATGTGGTGGGAGGGCTCCGCGTGAGCGACTGGTCAGGTAAGTGGTTCCGGGATCCGAAGCCGCAGCCGCCCGGGGACGGACCTCCGGGCATCGGCAGCGAGCCGACCGTCAGCTTGCCCGCCCGGGGAGCCGGCGCCGCGGCGCCGGGAATGTCCGGCGCGCCGACGAGCAACTGGCCCGCGCAGCCCCCGCCGGGCGGGGCGGCCACCTGGTCCCGCCGCGCTCAGGGGCCGGTGTCCGGCTACGGCGGCGGCCGACGGCGCCGGCTGCGCCCGCGCCGGATAGTGGCGATCGTCGCCCTGGTGATAGTCGTCCTCCTGGTGGTGAGCATCGGGTTGTACTTCTACCTCGACTCGAAACTGACCAGGGCCAACGTGCTGGTGGACTACTCTGGGCGCCCGGTCGCCGCCGGCGGGCAGAACTGGCTCATCACCGGCTCGGACAGCCGGCAGGGGCTCACGCGGGCGCAGGAGGCACAACTCGCTACCGGGCATGACGTCACCGGCCAGCGGACCGACACGATGATGCTGCTGCACATCCCGTCGGGGGGCGGCCCGTCCGTGCTGCTGAGCCTGCCGCGCGACTCCTTCCTGCCGATTCCAGGGAACGGGAGCAACAAGCTCAACGCCGCGTTTGCCTTCGGCGGCGGCAAGCTGCTCGCCGAGACCGTGCAGAACGCCACTGACCTGCACATCGACCATTACATGAGCATCGGCTTCGGCGGGCTGGTCAACGTGGTCAACGCCGTCGGCGGTGTGCGGATGTGCCTGCCGTCGGCGATGAACGACCCGGCCGCCGGCCTGCACCTGAATGCGGGCTGCCAAACCCTCAACGGCGCACAGGCCCTTGGCTTCGTGCGGAGCCGGCACCTCTTCGCGAATCAGGACCTGCAGCGGGTTCAGGATCAGCGGCTGTTCCTGCGGGCGCTGCTCAGCAAGATGACCAGCCCCGGCACCCTGGTCAATCCCTTCGCGACGGTGCCGGCCGCATTCGGGGCCGCTGGCGCGCTCACCGTGGATCAGGGCACGCACCTGTATCAGCTCATGCAGGTGGCGTTCGCGCTGCGGAACCCGGAGACCGGTACCGTGCCCATCGGCTCGTCCGGCTTCGAGCCCAACGCGGGCTCCGTCCTGTACTGGGACCACGCGGCGGCGCTGCAACTCTTCAACGACATGAAGAGCGGTCAGCCCGTGCCCAAGAGCCTGCTCACTGGTTCAAAGGCCGCGCCGGCCGGCTAAGGCGGGGGCTGTCAACTGTTGGCTGTTCGGTAAGCGATGGTGCGCTCTGGCTGGCTTGGTTGTGCAGTGTGCGGGCGGAGCCCGCGTGGGGGCGCTGTGGGTGGTGTGCGGGGCGCTGGAATGTCAGATGTTCCTGACCGGAAACTGAGCTGTACCCATGAGCAATGCTCAGCCACCCCTGGCGGGAGGCGACCAGGAGCGGTGGGTGAGCTGCGGCAATACCGTAAGTTGCTGGGACACCCCCGGCAGTGACGGGTAGCGGGCCGGATA
>WNFD01000154.1_pt1 | contig 129586 bp, 131 predicted proteins | sample 5400491 | NCBI WGS metagenome assembly WNFD01 (sample SAMN13153343, study PRJNA577476) | soil metagenome | isolation source: 120 cm saprolite under Douglas fir tree site 2 hole 2 replicate 2 | place: USA:California | collected 2015-04-18 | reverse complement strand
CCCAATGGCGCGGCGATCTCGTCGCCTTCGTGCTGGGCTGCTCGTTCTCGTTCGAGGAGGCGCTGGTGGAGGACGGCATCGAACTGCGCCACATCACCTGCAACGCCACGGTGCCGATGTATCGCACCTCCATTGCGACCGCGCCCGCCGGCCCATTCCATGGGCCGATGGTCGTATCGATGCGGCCGATGAAGCCCGCGGATGCGATCCGCGCCATCCAGATCACCACGCGCTTCCCGGCGGTGTGCCGCTGCGGGCAGATGAAATCCCGGTCTTCTGGGCCTGCGGCGTCACGCCGCAATCGGTCGTGGCCACCGCCAAGCCCGAATTCTGCATCACCCATTATCCCGGCTGCATGCTGGTCACCGACCGCCGCAACAGCGAATTCGCGATCATGTGATGGGTGGTCGCATTGGACCCGGCTGCGAGCCGCACTCAGGAGCGCGACCGCTGCGTCCAGGTCTTGGCCCTTTCGTAGGCGGCCTGTTGGGAAATCCCGAAATAAGCTCCGATTTGCCGCCACAGGGCGCCGGCTTGATGCGCCCTCGACATGGCCTTGCCTACGGGCACGCCGCGCGTGACGGCGCGCGCCAGGTCGCGGAGCGCCTTGCGCTGCGCGACACGCCGCACTTGCGCGCGTTTTCTGGCTTCCTGCGCCCTGCGCGCGTTCGCTCGCCTCCAGCTGTCGATATCGGACTGATAGACGATCCCGCGCAAACGTCTTGACCGGCCGATCACCGCGTTGCGCGTCACGCCGAGCGTTTTTGCAATCTGGGCGGCGGTGCGCCCGGCCGCCTGCTGCGCCAACAGCCGTTTGTCGCGAGATCGCGTCCAGTCCGTCGCCATGGCTGCTTCCCTCATTGCTCTGCGCCACGAGCTCTACCCGCGCGGCAGGACATAGTCGGAATGTTGCACACGGGCGTTGACTCTTGCAACACGAATCAGCGAAGACCAGGGAAATTGCGGATTTTGATTTCGTTCGTTCCCAGTACCGCCAGCTCGGCGCAGGAAGGGCACGCTGGTCCGTGGCGCCTCGCAATCGCGGCTGCGGCAGGCAGGACGCGGTCGATTTAGCTCTTCGGCTCCACATCGAGGCGCACCACCCAGCCTTCGAGGCCGGCTTTGGCCGCCGGATAGCGCGCGAGCACGAGTGGATCGTGGCCGGGCACCACGTGGTCGGGCGAGGTCGCGAGCTTTTTGAGCGTCTCGTAGCCTTCGACCACTTCGGCTACGTTATAGGTGATCGGAAATATGCGGCCGGACTCCATGTGCGCGTAGAGGTGCGCGGCATCCGCCGCCAGCACGACCTGGCCGCGCCGAGTGTTCACGCGCACGCCCTGCAAACCCTTGGAATGGCCGCCGATATGGTGGACGGTGACTCCCGGCACGATCTCGTCTTCGCCGTCATGAAAGGTAACGCGGCCGGCAAAGACCTTGCGCACCATCGCGACCACGTCGTCGACCTCGAACGGCAGGCGCAGCGCCGTGTGGCACATGCAGCGCCCGGTCGCATAGGCCATCTCGCAATCCTGCAGATGATAATGCGCACGGGGAAACAGATCGTAGTTGCCCACGTGATCGTAATGCATGTGGCTGACGATAATGGTTCTTACCTCCGCGGGATCGATGCCGACCGCTTTCAATCCTTCGTCGACCGGCTTGATCATTTCGCGCTGACGCTTCTTGCCCATGGCCGCGTCGAAGCCGGTATCGAGGATGATGGGGCCGGAGCGTCCGACAATGGCCCAAACGTAGAAGTCGAGCGGCTGCAGCACGTCGTGAGGATCGCTGCCGATGAAGTTTTCCGATGACTTGCGATCATGATGTCCGTAGCGGATGGCATAGATTTCGTGGATGTCATCGCTCATGGTCGTCTCCGTCAGGGATGCAGCATCATGATGCGTAGGGAGCGCAGTGCGCGCGGTGCGCCGCGCTGCGTCGGGGGACACGGGGCGTCACTTCGGCAGTGGCCCGCTGGCGCGCGGCGCGCGCACCTCCACGCCGGCACGGCGCTCGACCGGCTGCACCACGGTGGTGAGATCCTTGTCCGGTCCGTTTTCGTCGCAGGCGGTCTGCAAGAGCTGCGCGACGGCTTCGGCAACCTGCATCGGCACGCCGAGCGCTTTGCCCTCGCCGAGACATAGCTTGAGGTCCTTGGTCATCAATCCCACGGTGAAGCCGAGGTTGAAGGTGCGGGGCAGCACCACGCGGCCGAACTTGTCCTCGGTCGCAGTGTTGCGGCCGGTGCCGGAATTGATCACGTCGAGCATGATGCGGGGATCAAGCCCCGCCTTGACGCCCATGACCATCGCCTCCGACGTCGCGGTCATGGCGGCGGCGGAAAGGAAATTGTTGCAGAGCTTCATGGTCTGCCCGGCGCCCGGCCGCTCGCTGATGAAGAAGGTCTTGCCGATTGCTGCCAGCGCCGGCTCGATGGCGTTGATCTCCGCGCGCGGACCGGAGGCCATCAACGCCAGCGTGCCTTTCGCCGCCCCGGTGACGCCGCCGCTCACGGGGCAATCGATCTGCACGATATTTCTCGTCTTGAGCGCCTCGAAGATGCGCTTGGCCATGACCGCGCCGGTGGTTGACAGATCGACGAAGCGGCGCACGCGTTTGCCTTCGATCACGCCGCCCGCGTCGGTCGCGACCGAGAGCACGACGTCGGGTGTGGGCAGGCTCACCATCACGGTTTCGACTGCATCGGCTAGCTCGCGAGGGGAGGCGGCGGCTTGCGCCCCAAGCGCGGTCAGACGCTCAATGGCTTCGCGCCGGTTGTCGAACACGACGAGGCGGTGGCCCGCCTCGACCAGCCGGCGAGCCATGTGGAAGCCCATTTGTCCGAGCCCAATGAAGCCGATATCCATCGTCGTCCCTCCCTCGATGCGTCGTTTTGGTCTGTTGCCAACCTACCACGAACGCCCGGTTGCTCCCACGTGAGGGGCGAGCCGCGGCTTGAGATGCCGGTGCTATGGGCGCATCATGCAGCGCGCCGCCGCGCCGGACGTGGGAAAATTGGCGTGCAGAAGTTTGCAGCGCAGTGCGCGGCAAGTAAACGCTGGTTAACAGTGGAAGCGCCGATGCCGAGTAAGCCGGATCCGGCGGAAATGCCAAGGCTCGATGTGTTCGACGAGGAGTTCGGACAGGACCCCGCCACTATTCTGCGCGCAGAACGGCGGGGATTGCGGTTGTTATCTCTCGTCGGAATAGCGCTTGGTGCGGGCGTCATCGGCGCGCTCGCGTTGGCTTGGTCGACCGCGGATGGGCGACTGCGGCTGGAGCTGCAATCGGCGGCCACATCGCCGCGCAAAGCGGACCGCGCAGGGCAGGACGAGGAAATCGATCGCCTCAGGGGCCAGCTCGACGCGCTGAAGAACGACGTCAATGAGCTCACGGAAGCGCAGCATCAGGCGGCGCATACCATCGCAGCGATGAGGGCGGCCGAAGAGGACTTGCGACGCCATGTTCCGCCTCCCTATTGGTACTCGAACCCGGCGACGTTGGATTTAACACTCGCAAAGCAACCGCCACCGGCTGGCTTCGCGCCGCTGCCCCGACGCCCGGCGACCGCTCGCTCCGAACCGCGCGATCCGCGCAAACGTGAGGGCGCTGCGCCAGCATCGCCGGCGGCTCCGCAGTAGCCAGCCGCGTCGGCGTTGCCATTTTCGTGCCATGGCGGCATGGTCGTAAGCAGGCGGCCGGAGCATCCGATGACCGCGGAAAACTTGGTCAAACTTTTGCAAATGACCGGGGCGGCGCTCGCGATTCCGGCGGCGGCCGCCGGCACCTTCGCGGCTTACCAAAGCTATTTTTCGAGCGACGTCACGTGCCAGAAACTGCGCAACAACATCGTCGCCATCATGTGCCCGCGTCCGCATGCTGGATCCGGGCTAATGGGCGACCGTTTATATGACGCCTGAACAGGTCGACCTCGTCAGACGATCGTTCGACGCGATATGGCCGGTCCGTCGCAAGCTCGCTGCGCTATTTTACAGCCGGTTTTTCGAACTCGCTCCCGATGCAATGCCGCTATTTCCGAACGACATGGAAAGGCAGCACCTGAAGCTGATGGATACGATCGCTGCAATAGTGGGCGCACTCGACAAAAGTGAGATGTTCCAATCGATCATCAGCCATGCAGGTCGTCAACATGCGCAATTTGGCGCGAAGCCCCCGCATTTCGCCGCGTTCGGCGATGCATTGCTATGGGGCTTGGAACATCAGTTCGGCGACACGTTTACTCCGGAACTGAAAGAAGCTTGGAGCGCGCTTTACGGCGTCGTGCAAAGCGAAATGATGCGGGCGGGAAGATTACAAGCGTGAACGGGCGCGGTAGACGCTCAAGTCGAGCGGCGACTCGCCAAGACGCGCGGTTTATGGAGCGCCCGTCGCTTAGAGCAATTTGAGCTGCCGGTCCTGCGGCCTGCTGCGCGCGCCCGGCATGGGCTGATGCCTCACCAACTCCTTCTCGATGTCGCACAGAAACGGTGAGGGTTCGAGCATGCGCAGGCGGCCGCGCCAATGGCGTTGTCGGGCGTGGCTGAGGATCAGCCGATCCTTGGCCCGCGTCATGCCGACGTAGAACAGACGGCGCTCTTCCGCCATCGCGGCCTCGTCGGCCTCGTCCCAATGGAGCGGCAGCAGGCCGTCCTCAAGCCCGACGATGAACACGACCGGAAACTCGAGCCCCTTGGCGGCATGCAGGGTCAGGAGCGAAACGCGGTCGGCGCGCGCATCCCGGAACATCGCGTCCGTCGTGAGCGCCGCCGCATCCTGCAGGCGCACGCGATCATTGCCGCACGACTGCGCGAGTGCGCTGAGGCGCTGGAGCGCGATCGTCGCGCCGTCCATGGCGTCGCCGTGCTCTGCCAGCCGTTCGGCGGCGGCGCGCAGTTCATCGAGAAGCGTCGTCGCCTCGCCGCTGTCGCCGAGTTCCCGCAACAGCGCCTGGATCGCCGCTTCGTCCGTGAGCGGTCGATGGGAATTCTTCTTGTAGGGTATGCCGGAGCGGTCGAGGGCCTCGCATAACGGCGCCGATTGGGCGTCGGTACGGTACAGCACGGCGAAATCGGCGAACGAGCGCTGGGTCTCCGGCGCACCCATCGCCCGACCGCTGTCGATCGAGAAGAAGCTGTGGCCTCCGATCATTTCTTCGATTGCCTTCACGATGGATTCGGCTTCGGCGCGTTCTGTCGGCGCCGTGTGGATGGCGATGCGTTCGCGCAGGTCGCACACCATCGCGGCGATCGGCTCGCGCGGTCGAGACCCAATCACTTGCGTGGAGGCGGTGACGATCGTGCCGGTCGAACGATAATTGCGCGCAAGCCGCACGATCCTGGCCGCGGGATAATCCTGGTGGAAGCGCTCGAAACACGACGCATCGGCGCCGCGAAAACCATAGATCGCCTGGTTGGGATCGCCGATGGCGCAAAGGTTGCTCTCGGGCGGCGCGAGCAACGTCAGCAGGCGATATTGCTGCTCGTCGACGTCCTGGAATTCGTCGACCAAAATCCATCGCCAGCGGCTGCGATAGCGCGCCGCAAGACTGGGGTCGGCCGTCAAGGCGCGCACCGAAAGCGCGATGAGATCGTCGAAATCGATCCAATTGCGTGTCGCAAGCGCGCGGCTGTAAGCCGCCGTCGCCTCTCCCACGCCGGCACCCGCCCAGCTCTGGGTGCGCTTTTCCCTGGAGATGGCGCGCAACAGCCGCTCGGCCTTGGGGGCGCCGAGATCGAGCGTCTCGGCGAGCAGTGCGATGCGCTCCGCTTCGCCCGCGACTCGAAAGCCGCGGTGCAGGCCGGCCGCGGTAACGTGCTCGCGCAGGATGGCAAGGCCGAGCGAATGGAAGGTGTGAATCGGAACCTCTTCGGCGCGGTCCGCAAGCAACGCTGAGAGGCGCTGGCGCATTTCGGCCGCGGCGCGGCGGGTAAAGGTGATGGCGAGGCAGGTCTCGGCGGCGACGCCACGCTCGGCGATCAGATGCGCGATACGATACGTCAGCGTGCGAGTCTTGCCCGAGCCCGGACCGGCGACGATCAAGAGCGGCCCCTCGACGATCTCCGCCGCCGGGCGCTGATCGTCGTCGAGCTGCGCAAGGACGCCCGAGCCAAAGCTGCTTGGGGCTTCGCGAACCAGTCGCAGCCGCGGCCGCACCGGCTCGGTCTTGCGGTCATCCGACGCCGGCGCGTGTGTCACGATCGGCTTCGGCGGTTCGTTTCGCATTCGTTTCGAGATCGGCGCGTCGAACAGCAATCCGCCGGCGGTCAATTGCTTGAGCTCGCTGTCCTCGAACAGGCGGATGACGCCGTATTCGCCGTCGTAGCCTGCCTCGCAGATCACCTGTCCGGCGCGCAGGCGCGTGATCGCCTCCGCGAGCAGCGGAGAGCCGGCACGGGCGATGTCCTCGACCGGCACCAACTGCAGGATGGAAAGCTCCGAGCCGAGCTTGGCGATCGCCTGATCGTAACCGCGCACCACCGCGCGCGACGCCGCTCCGCTGGCGGTGAGCTCGGAAAGAATCTCCGGCAGCGGCACGAAGTTCGACACCATACCGGCGGTCGGCGGCGGCAGCGCCTGCGCCTCGCTGCGGTCAGCGAGCACCTCGACCCGGTGCTCGACGCCGATCGTCAGCGACTCCCCGCAGACCGGGCAACGTCCGCCATGCGCCAGCGTTTCCTTCGGGGTGAGCCGCACCTCGCATTTGCGATGGCCGTCGAGGTGATATTTCCCTTCGTCGGGAAAGAACTCGACCGTGCCGACGTAGCCGTGACCGGTCTCCAATGCATGCTTGATGGCGAAGTAGTCGCGCTCGCAGTCGAAGGTGGTCGCCTCCCGTCCGAGCTTGCCGGGCGAATGCGCGTCGGAATTGGAGGTGAGGCGAAAGCGGTCGAGGAAGGACACCCGCCAGTTCATGGGCGGGTCGGACGAGAGGCCGGTCTCGACCGCGAAAATGCGATCGGCGAGGTCGCCGTAGCACTCGGCAATCGAATCGAATCCTGATTGCGATCCCAGCGCCGCGAACCACGGCGTCCAGATATGGGCCGGTACCAGATAGGCGTGCGGACCGGATTCGAGTGCGATTTCGAGCAGGTCGCGGGAATCCAGGCCGAGAATCGGGCGGCCGTCGGACGCGATGTTGCCGATGCGGGCGAGCCGTGCCGACATGCGATCGACGGTCTCGAAGTCCGGTGCGTAGATCAGGTGATGGACTTTGCGGGTGCGGTCGGCCTTCTTGTAGATGGTGGAGATTTCGACCTCGAGCATGAAGCGTACCGAGGCGCGGCACGCCGGCGGTAGCGTCTGTGCGATCGCCTGCTCGATGTCGTCACGCAGGCGATAGAGGCCGGGCTCGGCGGCAACGAGCTTCTGCTTGAGCTCGGCGCACCAGGCCGGATGGGTGAAGTCGCCGGTGCCGACCACGCCGATGCCTTTGCGGCACGCCCAGGCGGCGAGGTGCTCGAGATCGAGATCCCGGCTCGTCGCCCGCGAGTATTTCGAGTGGACGTGCAGGTCCGCGTGGAAGCGCATGTGAGCCACGCCCGAGCTCGTGGATGCTCCAGCCGAGCATCTGGAAGAAGCGGCGCGCGGGTATAAGGCGTGATTCGGCCGAGAGCGAAAAGCACCCCTGTGGACATTCGAGCGCCGTGAGCTCGGCCCTGCATCCTTGCTGGGCGCCGCTGCCCAAGATTTTACCAGGGGCGCACGGCGCGAGCTTGCGGCAGCCGTCGCTTTGGCACTCAACAAATTGATAGAGTTGGAGAATCTGGGCCCGACGCGGCTTGGCACGGGGCTTGAAAATTGCCGCCTGCGCCCATGCAGCCTTCGCTCAAGATCGTCATCGTCGATGAGAATCCGATCCGCGCGGCGATCCTGGAGGACGGGCTGCGCGAGGCCGGCCACGTTCACGTGGTGCGCCTCGCCGAGACCTCGCATCTGCTCGCTCGCATCTACGCCCTCGACCCCGACGTCATCTTGATCGACCTCGAGAATCCGAGCCGCGACGTGCTCGAACAGATGTTCCAGGTCAGCCGGGCGGTGAGGCGGCCCATCGCCATGTTCGTCGATCAGAGCGACAAGGCCTCGATCGAGGCTGCCGTCGATGCCGGCGTCTCCGCCTACATCGTCGGAGGGCTGCAAAAGGAGCGCATCAAGAACATCCTCGATCTCTGTATCTCGCGCTTCAATTCCTTCGCGCGGCTGCGGGACGAGCTTGAGCGCGCGCGCACCGCACTCGAGGAGCGCAAGGTGATCGACCGCGCCAAGGGCATTCTCATGACCGCGAAAAACCTCACCGAAGAGGCAGCTTACGCCCTGCTGCGCAGGACGGCGATGAACGAGAGCAAGAAGATCGCCGAGGTCGCGCAGTCGGTGGTCACGGCTGCGGAGCTGTTGAAATGATCGCGAGCGAAGCCAAGTTGCGGATCGGATTCATCCCGCTCGCCGACGCTGCGGCCCTGATCGTCGCGGTCGACAAAGGCTTCACCGCTGCCGAAGGGCTCGACGTCGAGCTTGTTAGCGAAGTGTCCTGGTCGAACGTGCGCGACAAGCTCAACATCGGCTTGTTCGATGCCGCGCACCTATTGGCGCCGATCGCCATCGCCTCGAGTCTCGGGCTCGGCCATGTCAAAGTTCCGATCGTCGCCCCCTTCGGACTCGGGGTGAACGGCAACGCCATCACCGTCTCGCCCGCGCTCTATGCGGCGATCGCGGCAGCGGCGGAGGGAAACATCATCGACCCGCTGGTGTCGGCACGCGCGCTCGCCCGGGTCATTGCGAAACGCAACGCGAGAGGCGAAGAGCCGCTCACGTTCGGGATGACGTTCCCGTTCTCGACCCACAACTACCATCTGCGCTTCTGGATGGCGGCCGGCGGCGTCGATCCCGACGAGGATGTCCGTCTCGTGGTCTTGCCGCCCCCTTACATGGTCGAAAGTCTTGCCAACGGGCAGGTGGATGGATTTTGCGTTGGTGCGCCCTGGAACTCGGTCGCGGTCGATCTCGGCATCGGCTTTATCCTGCACTTCGTGTGCGAGATCTTGCCGCGCGCGGCCGAAAAGGTGCTCGCGGTGCGCGCGCGCTGGGCGCTCGAGCACCCGGACACGCTGCTGCGGCTGGTGCGCGCCCATGGCCGCGCGGCCGCCTTCATTGAGGATAAGGCCAACCGCGATGAGGTTACGGCGATTTTGGCCGCGTCTAATCGCGTTGGCGTTGCCGCCGAGGTGATCCGCCGCACCCTCGACGGCCGCATGAAGGTCGCGCCGGACGGAACCGTGCGCGTGAGCGACCGCTATCTCCTGATCGGCCGCACCGGCGCGGCGCGCCCCGACCCGGTGCAGGCCGCCTGGCTCTACGGCCAGATGGTGCGCTGGGGACAGGCGCCGCTCTCGGCCGAGTTGCTCTCTGCGGCGAAGTCGGTCTTCCGGCCCGATCTCTACGACGCGGCCATCGCCGATTCGGCGCCGGACCTTGAGGGCGAACCGGCCGACGGAATCGGCGCCTTTGCCGGTCCCGCCTTCGACGCGAGCGACATTGCCGCGCACGTGCGCAGCTGGAAGATCCGACGCGCGTGAGGTTCCAACTCGGATTTTGCGCTGCACAAAATTTTTGCACGCTGCTTTCGGGAGGGCAGGCCGAGGCCCCGGAGGCTAACGCTGAGATCCGATTCTAACAAGCTTATCTGATTGATTTACTGAGGCTTTATCCTGGCCTGCGCACTTGGCACGAAGCTTGTAAAGAAACCGCGAAGCGACGCCGTCGCCGCTGACGGCGCCGTGGGCTTTGTCGCGGACTGGACAGGCAACGCCGCCGCCCTGGGGAGAGACGCTTGCGAGCGCCGGGGGGCGGCGTTTGTCGTTTGGTTCACCAGGAGCAGCGGGACGAGCAGGCGGCTGGGAACAGCACGAGACGTTGAGAGGACGACCAACTCAGATGACAGCCATCGCAACGAAGACCCGCTGCGGAGTAAGCCGGCGCGCTTTTCTGAAGACGACCGCGGGGACGGCCGCGCTTGTGGGCGCACTGCAGGCGAAATTCCCTGCTGGCGTGCACATTGCGGAAGCCGCAGGGCCGGAGGTGACCAAGGCTAACCTCGGATTCATCGCGCTCACGGACGCGGGGGCGCTGTTCGTTGCCAAGGATAAAGGCTTTTTCGCCAAGCACGGCATGCCCGGCGTCGAAGTCCAGAAGCAGGCGTCGTGGGGAGCGACCCGCGACAACCTCGTGCTGGGTTCCGAAGGCAACGGCATCGATGGCGCGCACATCCTCACGCCGATGCCGTACCTGATCTCCGCCGGCAAGGTGACGCAGAACAACGTCCCAACGCCGATGTACATCCTGGCGCGGTTGAACCTCGATGCCCAAGCAATCTCCGTTGCCAAGGAATACGCCGACCTCAAGGTCGGCCTCGACACCAAGCCGTTCAAGGAAGCCCTTGAGAAGAAGAAGGCCGCGGGCAAGCCCGTGAAGGCCGCGATGACCTTCCCCGGCGGTACGCACGATCTGTGGGTCCGCTATTGGCTCGCGGCCGGCGGCATCGACCCCGACAAGGACATTGAGACCATCGTCGTGCCGCCACCGCAGATGGTGGCGAACATGAAGGTCGGCACCATGGACTGCTTCTGCGTGTGCGAGCCGTGGAATCTGCAGCTCATCCACCAGAACATCGGCTACACCGCCATCACCACCGGCGAGCTGTGGAACAAGCACCCAGAAAAATCGCTCGGCATGCGCGCGGCTTGGGTCGACAAGAATCCCGGCGCCGCCAAGGCGCTGGTGATGGCCGTGATGGAGGCCCAGCAGTGGTGCGACCAGCCGGAGAATCAAGGGGAGCTTGCGGCCATCATGGCCAAGCGTCAGTGGATCAACGCGCCGGTCGAGGACATCCTCGATCGCACCAAAGGCAAGTTCGACTACGGCCTGCCGGGTAAGGTGGTCGAGAACAGCCCGCACATCATGAAGTACTGGCGCGACTTCGCCTCGTACCCGTTCCAGAGCCACGAGCTGTGGTTCATCACCGAGGACATCCGCTGGGGCAAATTCGAGCCGGACGTCGACGCCAAGGCCTTGATCAACAAGGTCAACCGCGAGGACCTCTGGCGTGCGGCCGCCAAAGAACTCAACGTGCCGACCGACCAGATCCCGACCTCGACCTCGCGCGGCAAGGAGACTTTCTTCGACGGCAAGGTCTTCGATCCCGAAGATCCGCGCGCCTACCTCAAGAGCCTGGCGATCAAGCGCGCCGAAATCGGCTGAGATTGCCTAACCCCATGCACCGGACCGGGACACCGATGCGATGAACATGCCGCTCGTGAAGGCCGAACCAACGCCGGTCATGCCGGCGCCGACGGCCAAGGTCTTGCCGCTCGAACCGAAGCGAAACGCGCTTGCGACTCGCCTCGCGACCCGCGTCCGCGATGTCGCCATTCGCGTCGTGCCGCCGATCGTGGTCATCACGGTCACTCTGCTGGTCTGGGAGCTGCTCTGTCGTCGCGCCGGCTCGACGCTGCCGCCGCCGTCGCGGGTCCTCGACGATACGTGGGAACTGATCGTCGATCCGTTCTTCGATCGCGGTGGTCTCGACAAAGGGCTGTTCTGGCACCTGTCGGCGAGCCTGCAACGGGTGGCGTCCGGTTACCTGCTGGCTTCGCTTGTGGGAGTCGCGCTCGGCACGCTGGTGGGACAGTCGACCTGGGCCATGCGCGGGCTCGATCCTATTTTCCAAGTGCTGCGCACGGTGCCGCCGCTCGCTTGGCTGCCGCTCTCGCTTGCCGCATTCCGCAACGGCCAGCCTTCGGCGATTTTCGTCATCTTCATTACCGCGATCTGGCCGATCATCATCAATACCGCGGTCGGCATCCGCAACATTCCGCAAGATTACCACAACGTAGCGCGGGTCCTTCGGCTCAATCACTTCGAGTTCTTCTGGAAGATCATGGTGCCGTCGGCGGCGCCCTACATCTTCACCGGACTGCGCATCGGCATCGGCCTCTCGTGGCTGGCCATTGTGGCGGCCGAAATGCTGATCGGCGGCGTGGGCATCGGTTTCTTCATCTGGGACGCGTGGAACTCCTCGCACATCAGCGAGATCATTCTGGCGCTGCTCTATGTCGGGCTGATCGGCTTCGTGCTCGACCGCATCGTTGCCGGCATCGCCACGCTCGTCACCCACGGCACCGCTGCCAACTGAAAGCGAGCGAGAATGATGGCCTATCTCAAGCTCGACCACATCGACAAGACCTTTACCCGCGGTGCGCTCGAGACCGAGGTGCTCAAAGACATCACGCTTGGCATCGAGAAGGGTGAATTCGTCTCGATCATCGGCCACTCCGGCTGCGGCAAGACCACGCTGCTCAATATCGTCGCCGGGCTCACACGCGCGACCATCGGCGGTGTGTTGCTGGAGGAGCGCGAGGTGGATGAACCCGGGCCCGACCGCGCCGTCGTGTTCCAAAATCACTCGCTGCTGCCTTGGCTCACCGTCTACGACAACGTGCGACTCGCGGTCGACAAGGTGTTCTCCGCCACGAAATCGCGCGTCGAACGTCGCGCCTGGACGATGCACAATCTCGAGCTCGTGCAGATGGCGCACGCCAAGGACAAACGGCCGGCCGAAATTTCCGGCGGCATGAAGCAACGCGTCGGTCTCGCCCGCGCGCTCGCCATGGAGCCGAAGGTGCTGCTGCTCGACGAGCCGTTCGGCGCGCTCGATGCGCTCACGCGCGCGCATCTCCAGGACTCGGTCATGGCGATCCATCAGAAGTTGCGTAATACCGTTCTGATGATCACCCATGACGTCGACGAGGCAGTCCTGCTGTCCGACCGCATCGTGATGATGACCAATGGTCCCGCCGCGCGGATCGGCGAGGTGCTGGACGTGCCGCTGGCGCGGCCGCGCCGGCGCCTCGACGTGGCATCCAGCCCGACTTATCTCAAGTGTCGTCAGCGCGTGCTGGAATTCCTCTACGAGCGGCACCGTTTCATCGAGGCGGCCTGACCGGCCGCGGGGCAGCAAGGATAGGTGATGACCCCGGACCAGGTGACACTCGTTCAGCAAACGTTTGCACAAGTCGTCCCGGTCGCGGACAAGGCGGCCGAGACTTTCTATGGCCGGCTTTTCGAAGTCGCTCCGGCCGTGAAGCCGCTGTTCCGCGGCGATATGACGGAGCAACGACACAAGCTCATGGCCACCCTAGCGGTCGTGGTTCGCGGCCTGTCCGATCTGCCCAGCATTCTGCCGGCCGCCAGCGCGCTGGCCAAACGTCATGTCGACTACGGCGCAAAGCCGGAACATTATCCGGTGGTCGGGGAGGCGCTGCTGTGGACGTTGGCGCGCGCATTGGGGCCACGGTGGACTCCGGAGGTCGCGTTGGCGTGGACGGCCGCCTATACGACGTTGTCCGACTTTATGATTGAAGCGGCATATGGTCGGCCGCAGGCGGCCGAATAGCGCTCACTCCTCCTTGTAGCCGTATTCCGGCACGTTGCCGGAATTGCCGTAATACTTGTAGGGCAGGAATTTCCCCGACATGGTGATCTTGACCCGGTCGCCCTTCGGGTTCGGCAAGCGTTCGATCTGCATGTCGAAATCGATGGCGGACATGATGCCGTCGCCGAATTCCTCCTCGATCAGCGCCTTCCACGCCGACCCGTTCACCATCACCAACTCGTAGAAGCGGTAGATTAGCGGATCGGTCGGTGGCATCGGGACGCCAGCGCCGCGCATCGGCACCTCGTTGAGCAGGGCCGCTTCCGCCTTCGACAAGCCGAACAGCTCTGCGGCATTGGCGGCCTGCGGCTTGGTCAGCTTCATATGGCCCAGCAGCGCGCCCACCAGCAGCACCGGCGAAGTGCCGCCGATCTTTTCGTGGATATGTTTCCAGCTCCATTCCTTCTCGCGCTTGATGTCGAGAATTTTCTCGGTGAGATCGGCACGCGTCATGGCTGTTCTCCTTTGGCGTTTGGGCGCAGGATTGCGTTATGCCCGGTGTTGGGCGAGTCCCGGCCCCGACGGCGCGGGCATCGCCCCTTCTGCGGCAACGACTGGCCTCGGGCCCCGCGCTCGGCCCGGGTCCGTCGCATCGAGTGTCGCAGCTCGGCTGGATGCGACCTGCGGCGCGCCTGGTCGCACGACCGGGACGTGACGGGGGTCGTAGTTCGTGTCCTTCATTTCCTCGGCGAAATTCCTGCTGCGGCTCACCAGAAAGTCGACGATGTGGTTGCGCACGCCGTAATAGAGCGGGTGGCGATGAACGTCGTTGCGCTGGCGTTCCTTGGGCAGCGGATTCTCGACAATCTCGGCGAGCACGGCGTTCGGGCCGTTGGTCATCAGCACCACGCGGTCGGCGAGATAGATCGCCTCGTCGACGTCGTGGGTGATCATGAACACGGTCTGGCCGGTCTCGAGGCAGATGCGCCGCACCTCGTCCTGCAGCGTGCCGCGGGTGAGCGCGTCGAGCGCGGAGAACGGCTCGTCCATCAGCATGATCTTCGGCTCGATCGATAGCGCCCGCGCGATGCCGACGCGCTGCTTCATGCCGCCCGAGAGCTCCGCCGGCCGCTTGTGCTCGGCACCGGTGAGACCGACGAGGTCGATGAATTTCTGCGCTTGTCGGTGGAGATCGTCCTTGCGCATGAAGCGCCATTTCGACGCCACCGCGTAGGCGACGTTGCCCATGACCGAGAGCCAAGGGAGCAGCGCGTGGCTTTGGAAGATCACCGCGCGGTCGAGGCTCGGGCCTTCGATCGATTGATTGTCGACGATCACGGTGCCATCCGACGGAGGCTCGAGTCCGGCCAGGATGTTGAGCACCGTGGTCTTGCCGCAGCCGGAGTGGCCGATGATGCAGACGAATTCGCCGCGTGCCATCGACAGCCACAGCTCCTCGAATACCGTCGTGCTGCCGCCCGGCGCCGGAAAGCGTTTGCTGATGCCTTCGATGGAGATGAATTTATCGGTCATGGGATCGGCCCAAGCTCGGAAGTGACGATCGAAAGAGAGCTCGGCTGTGGGTCAAAGCCTCACTCCGGAAACGTCACCAGCCGCGTCGCGCGCGCGAGAATCTGGTCGAGCACCATGCCGACGACGCCGATCACCAGGATCGCGGTGATCACGTTGGTAATGGAGAGGTTGTTCCATTCGTTCCACACGAAATAGCCGATGCCGGTGCCCCCGACCAGCATTTCCGCCGCCACGATAACCAGCCACGCTATGCCGATGGAAATTCGCATGCCGGTGAGGATCGTGGGCGCTGCCGCCGGCAAGATGATGGTGAAGGCGCGGCGGAAGGGGCCGACCTCGAGCGTGCGCGCGACGTTGAGCCATTCCTTGCGCACCGAGGCGACGCCGAACGCCGTGTTGATCAGCATCGGCCACAGCGAACAGATGAAGATCACGAAGATCGAGGACAGGCTCGAGTCCTTGATGGTGTAGAGCGCGAGCGGCATCCAGGCGAGCGGTGAGATCGGCTTGAGCACCTGGATGAAGGGATCGAGGGAGCGGTTCATCAGCGGCGACATCCCGATGAGGAAACCGATCGGAATCGCCACCGCCACCGCTATGAGATAGCCGGTCATCACCCGCGCGATCGAATAGGCGAGCTGGATGCCGAGCCCTTTATCGTTGGAGCCGCGGTCGTAAAACGGGTCCTTCAGGTGCTGCCAGACTTTCAGGCCGACCTCGGCCGGACCGGGCATCGCCGACTTGCCCTGGCTCGCGGTCGCGCCGACGAGCTTGGCGTATTCCGGATCCATGGGGACGGCGGGGCCGCTGCCCATGGTTGCGAGGTGCCACACGCCGACGAACAGGCCGAACAGCAGCAGCGAAACCAGCGCTGCGCGCCACGTCATTCCCATCATCCGTCTCCCGGCGAAACGGTTCTTCAAACGCGCTTGATGGCGAAGCTCTTGAGGTAATCGTCGGGCTTCGCCGGATCGAACTCCTTGCCCATGACCTTGAAGCTTTTCGAACTGGTCGTCGGCGGCACGAGCCCGACCTCCCCGCGAACGATTGCCACGGGAACGGATCGAAATCGATGCGGTCGGGATCGCGCTTCACGTTGCCGAGCCCGTCGGCATAGGTGCCGGTGAGGATCTGTTCGAGCACGATCTCGGGCTGATTGAGGTAGTTCGCCGGCGCAATGGCCGCGGCGATCTCTTTGCGGTTCTCGGCCTTATGCGCGAACGCGGTCGCGTCGATGATCGATTTGAGCAGCGCTGCGTAGGTGTGCGGCATGGTCGTGACGAACTCCTTGGAGGCGGCGAACGCGCAGCACGGATGCCCCTCCCACAATTGCTTCGACAGGATGTGGATGAAGCCGACGCCGTCATAGACCGCGCGCTGGTTGAACGGATCGGGGCCGAGGAAACCGTCGATGTTGTCGGCGCGCAGATTGGCCACCATTTCCGGCGGCGGCACCGCGCGGATCTGGATGTCCTGGTCGGGGTCGATGCCGTGCTCGGCGACGTAATAGCGCAAGAGATAATTGTGCATGGAGTAGTCGAAGGGCACCGCGAACTTGAAGCCTTTCCAGAACTTCGGATCGTTCTTGTCCTTGTGCTTGGTGGCGAGCGTAATGGCTTGGCCGTTGATGTTCTCCACCGCCGGCATGGTGTAGGGCATCGGGTTCGAGCCGGCGCCGAGCGTGATCGCCAGCGGCATCGGCGAGAGCATATGGGCGGCGTCGTATTCCTTGTTGAGGGTCTTGTCGCGAATGACGGCCCAGCCGGCGGTCTTGATCACCTCCACGTTCAATCCATGCTTGCTGTAGAAGCCCATGGGATGGGCCATGATGATCGGCGTGGCGCAGGTGATCGGGATGAATCCGACCTTGAGATCCTTCTTCTCGATCGCGCCGCCCTGCGCGAATACATCGGTCGCGGTCTTGAGCGGGAAAAGCTGCGAGAGCACGGCGAGCGCGGTCGACGCGCCGACCGATTTGAGGAACGCGCGGCGCGCGGCGTCCTTCGGAAACACGGCGCGCATCACCGCCGACGCGACCACGCCTTGGTAGCGCTTGTCTTCGCTCTCGATCGGCGCGCATTGGAGCGCAAGTTGCGCGTCGTGCTCGGCCTGGCTGCGATGGCGCCCGCAGCTGCATCCCGTCCGATCGAGTCGGCGCTCGGGATCGAAGGGGTTGTCGAAGGTCGACATGGCGGTGCGCTCCGGCGTTGTGCCGGCGGGGAGCACCGGCATCCATCCACGAATTAGCAATGGACGTGCCAATCCATCGGTTTGGAGGGGCCGCGATTTCCCCTCTCGGTCCGGGCTTTGCGGGCGAAAACTGCGACCGACCGCCTGTTTGTTAGGCAATCGCTGAAGTTTCGAGCAGAACGACGCGAATGCCGCAGGTCGGCGCACGCGTCACCGAGCCGCGAGCGCGGCGCATCCCTCGCTCGGAGGAAGGCGGGCTCTGCCCATGGTTTAGGCGCGTCCTCGCGAATTCCGCCCGCAACGCCCCTGGGTGCGCCGCGGCGCCCCGCCGATTTTGCATCTGCATCAGCCGGTTGGGAGCGAACCCCAAGCGCTGGCCAGTTCTGGCACGACCTTTGCGGAACCCGCTGCGGACACCCGCTGCGATTGGGAGATTGCCATGAAGCGTCGTGAATTCCTCAAATCGATGACCGCGTTGGCGGCGGGCAGCGTACTGCCGGCGGCGCCTGCGATCTGGTCGCCGGCCAAGGCGCAATCGCGCCAGGAGACGTTGCTCATCGTCTCCGAGAGCGGCCCTAACAATATCGACATCCACGGCGTGGGCACCAACGTCCCCGGCTACGAGGTGTCCTGGAATTGCTACGACCGGCTCATCAGCCACGAGATGAAGACGCTGCCGAACGGCGTGCAGTATTACGATCGCGACAAGTTCAGGCTCGAGCTCGCCGACGACATGAAGGTCGGCGACATGTCGGTCACTTTCAAGCTGAAGAAGAACGCGGTTTTCCAGGACGGCACACCAGTCACGGCAAAGGACGTCAAGTGGTCCCTCGACCGCGCCGTCACGGTCGGCGGCTTCCCGACCTTCCAGATGGGCGCGGGCTCGTTGACCAAGCCCGAGCAGTTCGTGGTCGTCGACGACAATACGGTCCGCGTCGATTTCCTGCGCAAGGATCGTCTCACGCTGCCGGATCTCGCTGTGATCGTGCCAGCGATCTACAACTCCGAGCTCGTCAAGAAGCACGCCAACGAAAAGGATCCCTGGGGCCTCGAATACACCAAGCAGAACACCGCCGGCAGCGGCGCATACCGTGTGGTGAGTTGGAACGCGGGGACCGAGGTCATCCTCGAACGAAACGACAAGTGGGTTGGCGGACCGCCGCCGAAGGTGAGGCGTATCGTCTGGCGCATGGTGCCCTCCGCCGGCAACCGCCGCGCGCTGCTCGAGCGCGGCGATGCCGACATTTCCTACGACCTGCCGAACAAGGATTTCGTCGAGCTCAAGGATCTGGGCAAGCTCAATATCGTCTCGACGCCCTATTCCAACGGCATCCAGTACATCGGCATGAACGTGAAGAATCCGCCGTTCGACAATTTGAAGGTGCGCCAGGCCGTCGCTTACGCGATTCCCTACCAGAAGATCATGGACGCGGTGCTCTTCGGCCTCGCCAAGCCCATGTTCGGGGCACCGGCCGAGTCGCCGACCGAGGTCGCGTGGCCGCAGCCGCACAAGTACAACACCGACATCGCCAAGGCCAAGGCGCTGCTCGCCGAGGCCGGCTATCCCAACGGCTTCGAGACCACGCTGTCGTTCGATCTCGGCTTTGCCGGCGTCAACGAGCCGCTCTGCGTGCTGACCCAGGAGAGCCTCGCCCAGATCGGCATCAAGTGCACGATCAACAAGATTCCCGGCGCGACCTGGCGCACCGAGCTCAATAAGAAGGTGCTGCCGCTCTACACCAACGTGTTCTCGGGATGGCTCGATTATCCCGAGTATTTTTTCATCTGGTGCTATCACGGCAAGAATTCGATCTTCAACACCATGAGCTATCAATCGAAGGAGCTCGACGCGTTGATCGACGGGGCCGTGACCGCGGCGGCGGAAGGCGACAAGACGGCCTACGACAAGGACGTCAAAGGATTCGTCGATCTCGCCTACGCCGACATGCCGCGCGTCCCGCTCTATCAGCCCTTCGTCAACGTCGCGATGCAAAAGAACGTGTCGGGATATCAGTATTGGTTCCACCGCCGCCTCGACTACCGCGCGCTGGTGAAGGGGTGATGCGCTTCCGAATCCGATTGATCAATTCGGATCACTGTCGTCCCCGCGAAAGCGGGGACCCATGACCACCGGCTCTGGAATATGGGTCCCCGCTTGCACGGGGACGACTACATGGTTGGGGCAAATGCTGCCATGCTGATGATGGTCGTCAAGCGCATGCTGATCGCGGTGCCGAGCCTGATCGGCGTGGTGATCGTCACCTTCCTGCTGACGCGGGCGCTGCCCGGCGATCCCGCGGCCTATTTCGCCGGGCCCGCCGCCACCAAGGAGGCGATCGAGCAGATCCGCGTCAAGCTCGGCCTCGACAGGCCGCTCTACGTGCAATTCATCCGTTACGTCGGCGATTTGGCGCGCGGCGACCTCGGCAACTCGCTCACGACCGGGCAGCCGGTCGGATACGAGATCAAGACCCGTCTGCCGGCCTCGGCGGAGCTCACTCTGCTCGGACTGATGGTATCGATGGCGATCGCGGTGCCGCTCGGAATTCTGGCGGCGACGCGGCCCAACTCCATCATCGACCATGTCTGTCGCGTCGTCTCCACCGCCGGGGTGTCGCTGCCGGTGTTTTTCACCGGCCTGATCCTGATCTACGTCTTCTACTATCTGCTCGGCTGGGCGCCGGCGCCGCTCGGACGGCTTGACGTCTTCTTCAGCCCGCCGCCGCACGTGACCGGCTTCTATCTCGTCGACAGCCTGATCGCGGGCGATGGCGAGGTGTTCTTCTCCAACCTCAAGCAGCTGGTCCTACCGGCGCTCACGCTCGGCATCTTCTCGCTCGCGCCGATCGCGCGCATGACCCGCGCGTCAATGCTCGCCGTGCTGGCGTCCGACTTCGTGCGCACCGCGCGCGCGAGCGGGCTCACGCCCTTCACTGTGATCGTCACCTACGCTTTCCGCAACGCCATGCTGCCGGTCATCACCACGCTTGGCATGGTGTTTTCCTTCCTGCTCGGCGCCAACGTGCTGGTCGAGAAGGTATTCGCTTGGCCCGGCATCGGCTCGTTCGCGGTCGAAGCGCTGATCGCGTCTGACTTTGCGCCGCTGCAAGGCTTCGTCCTCACCATGGCGGTGATGTATGTCGTGCTCAACCTCTTGATCGACGTGCTCTACGGCCTGATCGATCCGCGCGTGAGGATCGAGGCATGAGCAAAACGTCTCGCGGTGAATTGAGTACAGCCGCGCAACAGACTCGGTCTGCTCCCTTCCCCACGCGCCCCGGGCTTGCCCGGGTCGCGTCTTTTCTTGCGCAAGTCGGGCAAGCCCGACGTGCGTTGGGGGAGGGCTGGGGAGGGGGGTCGTTGTTATCGCCCGAGGCATCACAGCCAAATTCCAACCCCACCCCTAACCCCTCCCCACAAGGGGGAGGGGAAGCCACCGCGTCTGTGGCAACGTCGAGCGGCATTTCCGCCGGAATACGCATCGCGCCAGCCCTCGCACACAACACTGGCTTCTCCGCCGGGTTGCGGCACGCCCGTTACATTCTCAGCGAGAACGCGGTGACCGGTTTTGCCTTCGCGCTGTTTCTCGCGATCGTGCTCGCGGCCTTGGCCGGTCCTTATCTCGTCCCTTATGACCCGCTCGCCAGCGATACGGCGGCGGCGCTGAAGGCGCCGTCGGCGGCGCACTGGTTCGGGACCGACCAGCTCGGCCGTGACGTGTTCAGCCGCGTCGTCGTGGCGACGCGGCTCGATTTTTTCATCGCCGTCGCCTCGGTGGCGCTGGTCTTTCTCATGGGCGGGCTCGCCGGCGTCGCCGCCGGATTTTTCGGCGGTTGGACCGATCGCGTCGTCGGCCGCATCGCCGATACGATCATGGCCTTCCCGCTGTTCGTGCTGGCCATGGGCATCGTCGCCGCGCTCGGCAACACCGTGCAGAACGTGGTGTTGGCCACCGCGATCGTGAATTTCCCGCTCTATGCGCGCATCGCTCGCGCCGAGGCCAACGTCCGCCGCGAGGCCGGCTTCGTGCAGGCGGCGCGGCTCTCCGGCAACGGCGAGCTCCGCATCCTGCTCGCTCAGATTCTGCCAAACATCATGCCGATCATGGTGGTGCAGATGTCGCTGACCATGGGCTACGCCATTCTCAATGCCGCCGGCCTCTCCTTCATCGGCTTGGGCGTGCGTCCGCCGACCGCCGAATGGGGGATCATGGTGGCGGAAGGCTCCGCGTTCATGGTCTCGGGCGAATGGTGGATCGCGTTCTTTCCTGGCGCCGCGCTCATGGTCGCGGTGTTCTGCTTCAACCTGCTCGGCGACGGGCTGCGCGACATCGTCGATCCGCAACGGCGCACCTGAGGCGGCCATGACCGAAGCGGTTCCGCTCCTCGATGTTGCAGACCTCACCGTCGAATTCTCGACGCGCCGCGGCATCGTGCGCGCGGTGGAGCACGTCGATGTGCGCATCGCCAAGGGCGAGACCGTCGGCATCGTCGGCGAGTCCGGCTCCGGCAAATCGGTCACCTCCTATGCGGTGATGCGCATTTTGGATCGCGCCGGACGCATCGCCGCCGGGGCGGTGCATTTCACCGGGCTCGACGTGCGCGCCGCAAGCGAGGATCAAATGCGCAACCTGCGCGGGCGCGAAATGTCGATGATCTTCCAGAACCCGCGCGCGGCCTTGAATCCGATCCGCAAAGTCGGACGGCAGATCGAGGACGTGCTGGTGCAGCATTCGCAGGTGGATTCCTCCGCGCTCACGGACAAGGCGATCGAAATGCTCGATCAGGTGCGCATCGCTCGCCCGCGCGAGCGCTATCACGCCTATCCGTTCGAGCTCAGCGGCGGCATGTGCCAGCGCGTGGTGATCGCGCTCGCGCTCGCCTGCCGTCCCCAACTCCTCATCGCCGACGAGCCGACGACCGGCCTCGACGTGACGACGCAGAAGACGGTGATGGACCTCATCGTCGAGCTCACCAAGCAGCGCGGCATGTCGACGATCCTCATCACCCACGACCTCGGCCTGGCCGCCACCTATTGCGACCGCGTGGTGGTCATGGAGAAGGGCCGCGTGGTGGAGACCGCGCCGTCGCGCGAGATTTTCACCGCCCCCTCGCATCCCTACACGCGCAAGCTCATGCGTGCGACCCCGCGCCCCGGCACATCGCTGCGCGATCTCTTGCCCGAGGACGAGAGTTCGTACGAGGCGCGTCCGCCCACTGCGACTCCCACCCCAACGCAAGTCGGGCCTGCCCGACTTGCGCAAGACAAGACGGAACCCGGGCAAGCCCGGGTTCCGTGGGGAGGGAAGCGCACCGAGTCTGCCGTGCGATCCAACGGTAAAAGCGGAGCGCCGCTGCTGGTGGTGGAGAAGTTGGTCAAGGAATACCCGCGCAAGGGGCTTGGAGGTTTCGCGAAAATCTTTCAGCACCAGCCCGCGCCCGAGCCCGAGACCTTCCGCGCGGTGGACGGCATCAGCTTTACCATCAACCGCGGCGAGAGCGTCGGCCTGGTCGGAGAGTCCGGCTGCGGCAAGTCGACGACTTCCACGATGGTGATGCGCCTCATCGACAAGAGCGACGGCGTCATCATGTTCGACGGCGAGGACATCGGCGCGATTGCGGCCAAGGCGTTCGCCAAGCTGCCGCTGCGCAAGCGCATCCAGATGGTGTTCCAGGACCCGACCGACAGCCTCAATCCACGCTTCACCGCTGCGCGCGCCATCGCCGACCCGATCTTGCGACTGGCTAATCTGAAGGGACGCGAGGCGGTACGTGCGCGCTGCGAAGCGCTGGCCCGCCAAGTCGGCTTGCCCGTCGAACTGCTCGACCGCTTTCCGCATCAGCTGTCCGGAGGACAAAAGGCGCGCGTGGGCATCGCGCGGGCGATCGCGCTCAACCCCGAACTCGTCATCCTCGACGAGCCGACGGCGGCGCTCGACGTGTCGGTGCAGGCGGTCGTTCTCAATTTGCTCCAGGAGCTCAAGGATACGCTGGGGATGAGCTACCTGTTCGTCTCCCACGATCTCAACGTGGTGCGGCTGCTGTGCGATCGCGTCATCGTCATGCGGGCGGGACGCATCGTCGAACAAGGGCCGACCGAAGAGATTCTGGTTTCGCCGCAAGCGCAATATACTCGCGACCTCTTGGCCGCCATTCCCCATCCCATGTTCGCGTAGCGGGAGTGGGACGGTCCATTCCGCGAAAGCGGGACCCAGGTTTAAGGCTGGATTCCCGCTTGCGCGGCAGTGAGCGCTGGAGCGACTTCGGGATAGAACGCAAATGACCAAGCGAGCCAAATCGAGCAAAAGCAAAGCTAAGACACCGCGCGCACGAGCGAAGGCGCGCGCGAGGCGGATGTTTCCCAAGAGGGGCCGCAAAACTGCCAAGCGCGATCCTCTCGACAGCTTCGTCGATGCCGCGGCGCACGCCCTCGATCTCAAGATCGAGCCGACCTGGAAGGGTGCGATCAAAACCAATCTCGAGGTGACGCTCGCGCTCGCAGCCCTGTGCGCGGATTTTCCGCTGCCGGACGATGCCGAGCCGGCGCCGGTTTTCTCGGCCTAGGGCAACTCGGGATGGACACCGCCTGGGCGCATGCGAGCGAGATCGCCGCTGCCGTATCCGACAGCCGCACGAGCGCGACCGCGGTCGTGGGCGGAGCGCTGGCGCGGATCGCGAAACATGATCGCGCGCTCAACGCGTTCACCGCCGTCACCGAGGAGCGCGCGCTTGCCAAGGCCGCGGCGATCGATGCTGAGCGTGCAAGGGGCCGTCGGCTCGGCGTGCTCGCCGGCGTGCCGTTCGCGGTCAAGAATTTGTTCGACGTCGCCGGGCTGCCGACGCTCGCCGGCTCGAAGATCAATCGCGACCGCGCGCCGGCCGCGCGCGACGCCACCGTCATCGCACGCCTAGAAGCCCACGGCGCCGTGCTCGTGGGCGCGCTCAATATGGGTGAATATGCCTACGACTTCACCGGCGAGAACGTCCACGACGGCGCCTCGCGCAATCCCCACGACGTCAGCAGGATGACGGGCGGCTCCTCCGGCGGCTCGGGCGGCGCGGTCGCCGGCGGTCTCGTGCCGATCGCGCTCGGCTCCGATACCAACGGCTCGATCCGCGTGCCGGCCTCGCTCTGCGGGATTTTCGGCGTGAAGCCGACCTACGGCCGGCTTTCCCGCGCCCACACGTTTCCCTTCGTTGCAAGCCTCGATCACGTCGGACCGTTGGCGCGCAGCACGCGCGATCTCGCGCTCGCCTATGACGCGATGCAGGGCCACGACGACGATGATCCGGTCTGCGCGCGGCGCCCGGTCGAGGCGGTCACGCCGCTGCTCGCGCGCGGCAGCGAGGGCCTGCATATCGCCATCGCCGGCGGCTACTTTCGTGCCGGCGCGTCCGCACCGGCGCAAACCGCGCTCGCTCGCGTCGCCGCCGCGCTCGGGGTGACGAACGAGATCGAGCTTCCCGAAGCGAAACGCGCGCGCGCCGCGGCCTATGTCATCACCGCGAGCGAAGGCGGGGCGCTTCACCTCGGCCGCCTGCGCACGCGCGGGCGCGATTTCGACCCCGCCGTGCGCGATCGACTGATCGCGGGCGCGATGATCCCTGCGGCGCACGTCGCCAAGGCGCAGAAATTCCGCCGCTGGTATCGCGAACAAGTGCTCGCGTTGTTCGCCCGCGTCGATGCCGTGCTCGCGCTGGCGACGCCATGCACCGCGCCCGCCATCGGCCAGCGCACCTTCGTGCTCGACGGGGTCGAACTGCCGGTGCGCGCGAGCCTCGGCATCTACACCCAGCCGATCTCGTTCATCGGCCTGCCGGTGGTGGCGGTTCCGGTGCCGCTCCAACCATTGCCGATTGGCGTGCAGATCATCGCGGCCCCCTGGCGCGAGGACGTCGCGCTGCGAATCGCCCATGCGCTCGAGCAAGCGGGGATCGTTGCCGCCACCAGACCGTCGCTCGAGGGAGGGAAATGATGGATATCGACTTGCCAGAGATCGTCGCCGAAGTGAAGGCTGCATTCGAGCGCTACGAGCAGGCTGTCGTGTCGAACGACGTCGCGGTGCTCGATGTGCTCTTCCGCGATGATCCGCGCACGATCCGCTATGGCGCGACGGAAAACTTGTACGGTTATGGTGAGATCAAAGCGTTTCGCGCGGCGCGCTCCCCCATCGGCTTGGCGCGCACGCTATCGAAGACGGTCATCACCACCTACGGGCGCGATTATGCGGTGGCCTCGACGCTCTTCCGCCGCGACACTCTACCCGGCAAGGTCGGGCGTCAGACCCAGACGTGGGTGCGATGCCAAGATGGCTGGCGCGTGGTCGTGGGCCACGTCAGCGTGATCGACGCGCCGGCGGGGCCGTGATCGCCGCCGATCGGCCGGAATCGCGAGACTTCGATCCCCCGGGCCTGCTCGAATCCCGGAGTTCCCTTGATTGGGACCAAAAGGATTTAATTTCCCCGATGGCGAAAGGTTCCGCTCGCGCGCCGAAATAAATGACTGGCGTGGGTTGTGAATTCGGCCCACCCTTACTCAATCACCGTTAGCCGGCACGGCAGCGATCATGCCCCGTCCTCGCCAGCCTGATCCATCACCTCCTCCACCCGTTTGGATCTGCCCCACCTGTCAGAAGCTGATGCGCGTCCGCGCGATCGAAGTCGCGAATGGACAGGAATGGATCAAGCTTGCATGCGCGGGATGCGGCGCGGAGGCGGCGCAAGCCAACGTGCTGCCGGAGTGACTCGTTAAGGGTGCCCGCTCCAGATCATGCGCCGCAACACGTTATTGCGTTTGACAACGTGGTGACGCAGCGCGGCGACGACGTGGATGAGCACCACCGCGGCGAGCACATAGGCGACAACCAGATGCGACTCCTCGATCCACTGCCGCACCGACCGATCCACCGTGGTGACCAGCGGCGGCACGTCGATTCCGAGCAAGTCTTTGGTCATGGGAACGCGGAACGTCGTCGCAACCATCCAGCCCGTGAGCGAGACGATGAACATCAGGACGTAGAGGCCGGCGTGGGACAGGCGCGCGGCAACATGCTCCCACCGTTGGAGGCCGACAGGAAGTTCCGGCACGGGGTTGAGCCATCGCCATAGCAGCCGCAGGATCAGTATGACAAAGAGATCGTATCCCAGCGCCGAGTGCCAAGCATAGTTGGCGAGCCGCTCCGGCCGCGGAGTCATATGCGTCATCCACCAGCCATGGACGAGCAGGATGAGGATGATCGCGGCGCCGGCCCAGTGAAAGACCTTCGCAAGCCAGCCCCAATCGGTTTTTGAATTGCGCGTCATAATCGTCGTTTCGCTGCAGACATCAAAGCAAGTCTAGTCGCTCGGACTTTGGCGCAATCAAGGACGCAATGTCGGGCAGCCAAATGTCGACACCATCGGTGCCGATCTTACCGAAACGACGCCGCACGAATGCAGGCTCATTGCAGGGGAGCGGACGGAGCGACCTTACGTTCGACATGCAGCACGCCCAAGGTCGATGCTTTGGCCGTCAGCCGCTGCCCACGGGCCGGCAGAGCTTGGGCGGTCGCCGCCCGCTTTGACGCGCGGGCCGGGAGCCTTGCGGCCTGGAGGCGCGGCCTTGGAACCGGGACCGGATCGGCTTTTGCGCCCGCCGCGGCCGCCTCGGAAGGTCCGGCCGCCGACGGTTCTGCATCGGGGGTTGCTGGAGCAACGGCGACGACATCCGCGCGATCCTGAAGCACGTCGCCCTGAGGCGCGTTGTCTTGATGCGGATTCTCTTGATGCGGGTTCTCTTGGCCGTTCGCCTCCACGATGATCGGCGCCGTGCGTTGCGTCGAAGCTTGCGAAATATGCGCTTCGATCAACTGCCGCATGCGAGCATCGCGCGCGCCATTCGAGGTCCCGCCCAACACGACCGCGACGATGTGCTTCTCGTCGCGGCGCACCGATGACGTCAGGTTGTAGCCTGAGGCCTCGGTATAACCGGTCTTGATCCCGTCGACGCCCTTCACCTGCCCGAGCAGGTTGTTGTGGTTGCGCATCTCGGCCCCCTTATAGCGGAAGCTCGGAGTTGCAAAATATTGATAGTAGACCGGGAAGCGGTGCTGGATGGCGCGACCCAGAACGGCCTGGTCGCGCGCGGTCGTGATTTGCGCTTCGGCGGGCAAGCCCGAGGCATTGACGTAAGTCGTGCCCAGCATGCCCAGCGCGCCCGCTTTCATGGTCATGAGCTTGGCGAATTCTTCTTCGCTGCCGCCGATGGCTTCGGCGACGACGACCGCGGCGTCGTTCGCCGATTTGGTGACGAGCCCTTTGATTGCGTCCTCGACCTTGATGGTCTGATTGGCCTTGAGGCCGAGCTTGGTGGGATTCTGCAGCGCCGCCCGTGTCGAGATCGGCAGCTCCGTATCGAGGCCGAGCTTGCCGGCCTCGAGCTGCTCGAACAGCAAGTAGAGCGTCATGATCTTGGTCAGCGATGCCGGGCGGCGCGGTTCGTCGGCACTGACCTCGTGCAGTACGAGGCCCGATTTGTCGTCGACTACGATGTCGGCATAGGGCGGATGATAATTGGGACCGTGAATCGCGCGTGGGCGGGAATGGTCACGCTTGGACTTGACACGTGCTTCCGCCGGATCGCAGCCGGCGGCGGCAATCGTTAGCGTTGCCACGAGACCGGCAAGCGCGAGCCAATGCGAGCGCGAGATCCGAGCCGAACCCATTGCGGCGCCCCCAGCAACCGAATCGCGAATCCCCGTCGGGCGAGTAAATCCTGAATCTGGCTTGCTGGCTGTATTCGGAATGCCACAGTTCGCGGAAATCGCTCGCGATAACCACGATGGTGGCGCGGCTGCTCACGCGCCAGCGCGCCTCTGCGCGGAAATGAAATCAACGCGCGCGGCGAACTCGGGTCCCGCTCTTGTGCCGCGCGTTTCCGGGCTGACCCGGATCAGGCCTCATCTTGCGCAAGTGGCGCACGCCTGGTTGGCAGGGAGGGCTTCGCCTATCGAACCCCGCCAACGTTGACCACTGGACCGGTGTAGTGCTCGAAGCGCTTGCGCAGGTCGACGAGCTGCTCCTCGTTGGTCAGGAAGTCCCGGTAGTCGTTCACTACCTTGTAGGAGAAGATCGGCCTGTAGCCGGCCGGCGGCGGCACGTCGCCCCGCACAGACCAGGTGCCGGTGGCTGCTTGCTGCTCCGGCTCCAGCAACCACCCCATGAACAGCCGGGCTGCGTTCGGATGCGGCGCCTTCTTGAAGATCGCGCCGGTCAGCGGCCAGATCGGCGTCGCATCCACCGTCGAGAAATGCGAGGCCACCGGGCTGCCTTCCTGTTTCATCGGTTCGGTGATGTTGAAAATCGAATCGATGGCGACGATGTTTTGGCCGGAGGCGACGCTGCGCTGCTGGGCGAGATGACCCTGGATGAAGTTCTGCTTGTTGAGCATGTACTTGTCCATCCAGTCCCAGCCGTACTTCCGCACCACGTGATGAAACAGCCAGAGCGTGGCGTCGTCGTCCGCCGGATAGGGCGTCACCGCCTTGCCGCGGAATTGCGGCTTGAGAAAATCAAGCGCGGAGTCCGGCACATCGCCTGAGCTGACGTGCTCGGTGTTGACCATGTAGGGCATGGCGATGACCATCGTGCCATAGAACGCGCCGTCCGGATCCTTGAAGCTTGCGTCGATGGCATCGAAGCCCTGCGGCTTGTAGCTGAGAAGGTGGCCTTGCGCCTTCCAGCGCACGAAGTCCTGCAACGTCTGGAAGATCGCAGCGTCAACCTCGAGCTTGTCGTCCTTGAGCTGCTGGTCGATCTTTTTATCGAGCACGTTGGAGAAGCCCCCCGTGATCGACACCTTGATGCCGGGATAACGCTGCTCGAAGATTTTCGCCTTCGCCTCCCAAGGCGCGGTCGGTCCCCCGACATAGAACGCGAAAGCACCCTCGGTTCTGGCCTCGGCGTAGAGCTGCGGTTGCGCACGAGCGGGTAGGGAGGTCGCGGCAAGGAGCCCGGGTAAACCAATCGCCGCCACCAGGCAGAGCATAAGATGGAGCATGAGCGTGTCCTCAAAGCGCAGTTTTCACGATTCGTCCGGTCGCCTCGACCAGCCAGCGTTCGCTGCCGACGGGCTTGCCGTTGAGCCGCGCGACGAGCCAATCGGCGACCAGCGTCGGCGGGAAGGGGCCGAGATTGGCTGCGGGCACATTGCCCACCGAGTGCCGGCTATCGGCATAAATGACCAGTTGGCGCGGGCATGACATGGCACGGACCATTCGCTCGGTGTGCTCGAGCGGGCTTAGCTCGTCGGCTTCGCCCGCAACCACCAGATAAGGTGTTCGGATCTTCTCGATGTGACCTTCCCAAATCAGCGTCTTTGCGAATTCATCAAACTTCTGTTCATCGGTGAAGTTCGACATCCACATGAAACGCTTCTTGAACGTCGGCGACGCTTCCTCGAAGATCGTGTGGCATCCGGGCTCGAGGCAGGTGGAAATCACCGCGGTTGCTGAAATTCGCGGTTCGTTGGCGGTCAGGATCGTTCCAAAAAACGAGCCGAAGCTTGCTCCCGAAACTCCGATCTTCTGCCCGTCGATCTCAGGCCGGCGCAACAGCCAGTCGACGACCGCGGGACCGGCGTCGATCCAATTCTGCATCGAGACGTAAACGCCGAGGAGTGGACTTTCGTATTGCCCCGGTCCATCGATCGACAAAACCGCGACGCCGCGCTGCATCCAGCGGTCGTTCGCCAGCGCCACATTGACTTCTTTGAAGCTGTCCATGCCGGGGATGGCGATCACCACTGGTACCTTGCCGCCGCTGTAGCCGGGCGGCAGGTGAAACCAGCCTGGAATCGATTTGGTCTTGAACGGGATGGAAACCGCTTCGATCTTGTGGTCAGCGAGCCGCGCATAGTTGGCAAAGCATTCCCGCTTCTTGTTGTGGAGCTCGACGTGCTGCTGTCCGGAGTCGTCGTAGGGCCACTCGGCGGCGCCGTAGTGAATGGCCGCCATGTACCAATTGTCGCGCGCGGTGACCGGATTGCCGCCGGCTTCGGCGTCGCGGGCCTTGGCCTCGCGCCGTTTCGCCGTGTTTTCGAAGGCCGGGCCGATGTCGGCCATTTTTTGCACGCGCGCGCGAATGGCGGCGAAATCGGCATTGGCTTCGACGCCGCAGGGCGCCGACAGATAGATCGATCGCGGCTGATCCCAGTCGATGCCATTGGCCCGAATGATGTTGTCGAGCGCCCAGCGCTGCTGCGAGAAGCGCTTGGTCGTGGTCGCGACCTCTGCCTCGGCGCATGCGACACGATGCGAGACTGCTAGGGTTGCGCCGGCCCCTGCCGCGGCCACCGAACGAATGAAGCGGCGTCGATCCATGACCATACCTCCCGATGCTCGTCGGCTTCTCAACGGCCGGCGTGAAGCCGCAATGCTAATCGAGCGGCTGCGAGCGCGCCAGGGACGCGCCGCCCACGGGCACGGAGTTTCTCGCTACGCTCCACGTCGTGGAGCCTAAGGTCGGGGGGCGTGGGCCAACATCTCGCCGGCGCATGAGCGGCGGCGCGAAGCAGCTCGTTGCGGGCGTCGTCGCTTCACCTTGAATAATGCGCTACAACTCGAATGCTCCTCGGCCGCACCGCAAATCGAGGGAGGAAAGCGCCATGCGAATGATCGACCTCAGCCGCGAACTCTATCATCGCACCCCCACTTATCCGGGACAGCCGCCCATCATCCACGGCGTCTGGAAAACCCACGAGGAGTCCTTCGTCGAGTCTGGAAACGTTCACGGCAACTGCGTGATGTTTTTCTCCATGCCCGACCACGGCGGCACCCACATCGATGCTCCCCGCCACTTCGGCATGAACGGGACGCCGATCGACGAGTACCCGCTCGAGTATTGCTACGTGAAGGGAATTTGCCTCGATCTGCGCCACATCGCGCCGAAGGCCGAAATCACGCCGTCGCAGCTGGAGGAGGCGGTGCGCAAATCGGGCAGCGCCATCCCGAAACGCGGCACCGTGCTGCTCTGCACCGGGCATCACGCGCGCACCTTCCCCAGCCCCGCCTATTCGACCGACAATCCCGGCGTCAACGTCGCGGCGACCGAGTGGCTGGCGAGCCAAGGGATCGTGCATTTCGGCATCGACTCCATGCGCCCCGGACCCATGGGGGCCGTGAACTCGCTCGTGCACAAGGCGTGCCTTGAGCTCGACATCACGCATATCGAAAGCCTGTGCAACCTCGAGGCGCTGATCGGCCAAGGCGAATTCCGCTTCATCGGCTTGCCGCTCAAATGGCGCGGGGGCACCGGCTCGCCGATCCGCGCCGTGGCGGTGTTCGAGAAGTAAGGCAGGACGCATCGAATAATCGGGCGGCTTTGCCGCTGCTTGACCCTCTCGACGGCCGGCTTTAGCGTCAAGTCGACGAACCCGTGGCCTGGAGGGTCATGCGATGGCGTCATTCACCATCACGCCGCTGACGGCTCGCACCGGCGTCGAGGTCGTCGGCCTCGACTTCACGCAGTCGATCGACACCGATACCGGCGCCCGCCTGCGCCGCGCCTTCGCCGAACATCATGTGCTGGTGATGCGCGAGCAAGACTTCACGGCGGACCAGTTCGAGACCGCCGCGCAGGTCTTCGGCGAGATTCAGCTCCACGACAAGCGGGAGCGCCACGTGCCCGGCCACCCCGGCGTCGATTACGTGTCCAACGACCAGATCGAGAACGGCAGGCGCATCATCCCGGGCGAGACCTTCCACACCGACCATTCCAACCACCCGCGCCCGCCCAAGGCCACGATGCTGTTCGCCGTCGAGCTGCCCTCGAGCGGCGGCGACACGCAATACGTCAATATGCACGACGCCTATGATGACCTGTCGGCTGAGACCAAGCGGCGAATCGACGGGCTCAAGGCGGTTCATGTCTATCAGAGCAAATACAGCCCGCGCCCGCTCGGACAAATCACCGAGCAAAGTCGCAGCAAGCTGCCGCCGCCCGGCGTCCACCCGCTGGTGTGCACCCACCCGGAGAACGGCCGCAAGGCGTTGTTCCTCAATCCGGTGCGCATGGAAGCCATCGTCGGCATGGACGACAAGGAGGCGCTGGCGCTGATCGACGAGCTGATGCGGCACGCCACGCAGAAAAAATACGAGTACCGTCACAAGTGGCGTCACGGTGACTGGGTGCTGTGGGACAACCGCAGCGTCATGCATCAGGCCAACCCCGACTACGACATGCGCGAGCGCCGCTACCTCTACCGCCTCATGCTCAAGGGCGAAACGCCGGTCTGACGGTATCACTGCGCTTTCACGCCGGCGAACTTGATCACCTTGGCCCACTTCTCGGCGTCGTCGGCAATGAACTTTTCGAACGCGGCGGGCGAGCCGGCAGAGAGCGTGCCACCCAGCTCGACCAGCCGCGCTTTGATCTTCGGATCGGCCAAGCCCGCGTTGATCTCGCGGTTGAGCGTGTCGACGATCTCGGCCGGCGTATTGCGTGGCGCGCCGATGCCGTACCACGCGCTCGCCTCGTAGCCCGGGACGAAATCGCCGATCGTGGGGACGTCCGGCAGCACCGATGCGCGCTCCGCCGTGGTCACCGCGAGTGGCCGCAGCGTGCCCGCCCGAATGAAGCCGATCGACTCGGGCATGGTGTCGAACATCACTTGCAGCTGTCCGCCGATGAGGTCGTTGAGCGCCAGCGCCCCGCCGCGATAGGGCACGTGCAGCATCTCGATCCCGGTCAGCATCTTGAACAGCTCGCCGGAAACATGGATCGAGGTGCCGACGCCGCCCGACCCCATGCTGATCTTGCCCGGGTTGGCCTTGGCATAGGCGATGAATTGCGGGACCGTCGTTGCGGGAAACGACGGATTGACCACCATCACCAGCGGCACGCGCATGACGGCGCCGACCGGCGCGATGTCGCGCAGAAACTCGAAGCCGGGCTTGTTGTAGAGGCTGGCGTTGATCGCGTTGTTCACGCCCAGAAGCGCGAGCATGTGGCCGTCGGCAGGCGCATTGGCCACTGCCTCGAGGGCAAGATTGCCCGAGGCTCCCGGCCGGTTCTCGACGATGAACTGCCGGCCGAGCCGCTCCGACAACCATTGCCCCATTAGGCGCGCCACGATGTCTTGGCCGCCGCCTGCGGCCAAACCGACGATCACACGCACGGGCCGGGATGGGTAGGATTGCGCCTGCATGATGCGCGTGCCGGCCAGCAGCGCGGCCGCGCCGGCGGCAAGGTAAAACAAACGACGACGCGCAACGTCCATTGCCTTCCCCGAGACATGTGCTGACGAACATTCTGCTACTGGTGGTGCCTCGGATCGCATAGCGAGATTCAAACTGAGGCACCACCCTTGCGACATTCGCCTTGCCAGCGGCGGCGCTTGGGCGCAGTCTAAGCGATGGAGGCCGGCCGTCGGGAGAGGTCATCCTCTGCTCAATTCTTCAGGTGGCCAGTTCTTTTCTTCAGGTGGCCAGCCCCGCGTGTTTCCGGGACGAAGGTTCGTCCGGAGGCAGCGCGGTTGCGCGTGGCCGGCTGACCGGATCGCAAGCGAAGCGGGCCGCTGACGTCGCCCACACGACAATGGTCCGGCATATGCGGTCCTCGGCCGCACCGCCGGTCTTAAAGAACGACGACGGGAGGAATGACCCATGACCAAGCATGATGAGGCGCGCCGCGCGTTCCTGCTGGGCGCGGCGGTCGGCGCAGGTGCCGTCGCTGGCGCAACCCTCGTGCCCGACGCGCTCGCGCAGACGCATGAGCCGTCCACGACAGGAACCGGCCCCCCCCATTCGCACGCGGGCGGCCCGGGGCTCGGCGCATTCTTCAACAACGAAGACGCCGCCACGGTTGCGGCATTTACCGAACGGCTCATGCCCGGCGCACCGGGCAAGCCAGGCGCGCACGAGGCGGACGTGCTCAACTACATCGATCTGGCGCTTGCGGGCGCCTACGCCGACCTGCAGTACTTTTACCGGTGCGGGCTTGCCTCGCTCGATGCCTACTGCCGCAAAACCTACAAAGAACCCTTCCGGCGTCTCTCCGCCGCGCAACAGGACGAGGTCATCGCCGCGCTCGAACAGGGCAAGGCGAGCGAGTTCTCCTGGCCCTCGGCGGCCGCCTTCTTCAACACCGTGCGCACGCACACGATGGAAGGAATGTTCGCCGACCCGATTTACGGCGGCAACAAGGACTTCGCCGGATGGCGCCTGGTGGGATTCCCCGGCGGGCAGATGGAATTCACCGCGGCGGACATGCAGAGCAGCGAACCGTTCACGCGGCTCCCCATCGTCGGCCTGCAGGCCAAGGCCGGCTGACGGGAGGATGTGAGCCATGGCAACCGAAAAAACCGATGTTGTCATCGTCGGCGTGGGCGCGGCAGGCGGCATCCTCGCAGCCGAGCTCGGTAAGGCGGGCATGAAGGTCATCGGCCTGGAGCGCGGGCCGCGCCTGACCACCCAAGACTTCGACCCGCACGACGAATTGCGCTATTTCCAGCGCCAGGATCTGCGCCCGAACATCAAGCGTCAGCCCATCACCTGGCGGCCCAATGCGAATGCACCGGCGACTGCGATCCCGGTGCAGAACTACGGCAATCAGGCGGGCGGGGGCACCGTCCACTACGGCGCCGTGTCATGGCGCCTGCACGAGGACGACTTCCGCGCTCGCTCGCATACCATCGCGCGTTACGGCGCCTCCGCCATTCCGGAACACTCCTCGCTCGCCGACTGGCCGCTGAGCTACGCCGACCTCGAGCCCTATTACGACCGCGCCGAATACGAGCTCGGCGTCTCCGGCAGGGCCGGCAACCTGCAGGGAAAAAAGATCGACGGCGGCAACGTGTTCGAAGCGCCGCGCCGTCGCGACTACCCGCTGCCGCCGCTGCGCTTGGACCAGGGCGCCATGCTGTTCGAAGCCGCAACGCGCAAGCTCGGCTATCACCCGTTCTCGACGCCGCGCGCGATCCTCTCGGAGCCCTATAACGATCGGCCCGCCTGCACCTATTGCGGCTTCTGCCAGGCGTTCGGCTGTCACGTCGGCGCCAAGTCGAGCATCCTCATCACCAAGCTGCCGGAGGCTGACGCAACCGGCAACTTCAAGCTGATCACGGGGGCCATGTGCCATCGCGTGAACAGCGACAACAGCGGTCGGGTCACGGGCGTCGGCTACTACGGCCCCGACGGCTCGGACAACACGCTCGAGGCCGAGCTCGTCATTCTCACCACCTTCATCTACGACAACACGCGCCTGCTGCTGCTGTCGAAGAGCGACAAGTTCCCGAACGGGCTCGCGAATTCGAGCGGGCAGGTCGGCAAGCACCTGATGGCGCACATGATGCCGAACGTCTACGCCCTGTTCGACGACCGGCACGCCAACAACTACATGGGTCCGAGCGCACAGAAGCACACGATCGACGACTTCAACGCCGACAACTTCGATCACGGCGGCACGGACTTCATCCGCGGCTCGCAGATCTCTGTCGGCACCGGCAATCTGCAGGGCGGGCCGATCAGCCACACCACGACGGCGGCGCCGCCCGGCACGCCGCGCTGGGGCGCGGCCTATCGCGATTATCTGGCGAAGTCCTTTACGCGGCAGGTGGCGATGGTCGCGCAAACGGAGAACCTGCCCTACGCCGACCAGACGATCGACCTCGACCCCGAGGTGAAAGATGTGTGGGGCTTGCCTGCGCCGCGTATGACCTACGACTGGCGACGGCTGAACGAGCTCGCGCGCGTCGAGTTCATGATGAAGAAGATGGAGGAGGTCGGGCGCGCCATGGGAGCGGCACAGGTGTGGCGCGCGCCGTTGGGCCCGGGCGCGCCGGGCGCTCACCACGAGGGCGGAACGCGCATGGGGAGCGATCCGAAGACCTCCGTGGTCAATCGCTACGGGCAGAGCTGGGACGTCCCGAACCTGTTCGTCATTGGCAGCTCCACGTTCCCGACCATGAGCGGGTTCAATCCGACGCTCACCATCCAGGCGCTCGCCTATATGAGCGCCGATGCGATCGTGAACCGCTACAGGAAGGCGCCGGGATCGCTGCTGTAGCGTCGGCCCGGGAGCAGGCGAGGGGGTCTGCCTTGCAACACGAACGCGGGTCCGGCGGCGATGCGGGACTCGCGTTGCCGCTTCTGTGACTCCGCGGGAGGTGTGAGATGAGCAGGCTCTTGGCTGCAATCGCAATCGCCGCAACGCTCGTCGGCAGCGCGCAGGCGCAGACCTATCCGTTGCGTCCCATCACCATTGTCGTGCCCTTCCCGGCGGGTGGGCCGACCGACGCGCTCGCGCGCGTGCTCGCCGAACGGATGAAGGGGGCGCTCGGCCAATCCGTCATCGTCGAAAACCCGACCGGGGCGGCGGGCACCATCGGCACCGGCCGCGTGGCACGCGCCGCGCCCGACGGCTACACGGTCATCCTTGGCCACTGGCAGACGCACGTCGTCAACGGCGCGACCTACGCGCTCCCGTTCGACGTGGTGAAGGACTTCGAGCCGATATCGCTGATCGCCGACTGTCCGGTGTGGTTCGTTGCCAAAGCTGCTTTGCCGCCAAAGGATCTCGGGGAACTGGTCGCTTGGATGAAGGAGAATCCGGGCAAGGCAACCGTGGGAATCGGTGGGGTCGGCGGCGGCGCGGACGTCGTCGGAACTTACTTCCAGAACAATACCGGCACCCGCTTCCAGTTCGTCCCCTATCGCGGCGCCGCGCCGATGATCCAGGATCTGGTCGCCGGGCAGATCGACCTGACCTTCACCCAGGTGGCGAGCGCGCTGGCGCAGGTGCGCGCCGGTCAGCTCAAAGCCTATGCAGTCATGGCCAAGACCCGGTGGCCGGCGGCGCCCGATACTCCCACATTCGACGAAGCGGGAGTGCCCGGGTTGCACGCGTCGTTCTGGCACGGCCTGTGGGCGCCCAAGGGCACGCCCAAGGATGTCATCGGCACCCTTCACGCCGCGATCGTGGAGACCTTGGCCGATCTGTCGGTGCGCCAGCGGCTCACCGATTTGGGTCAGGGACTATGGCCGCGCGACAAACAGACGCCAGAGGCGCTCGCCGCGCAGCAGAAGGCGGAGGTCGAGAAGTGGTGGCCGATCATCAAGGCGGCGAACATCAGGGCGGAGTGAGTTCTCGACTGTCCCGTTAGTCCGGGTGTGCAAGTGTCGCAACACACTGACTATTCGCTGGCAGTGGTGCAGGGGTATTCCCCGCCGCGAGTGCGAATTCGCTACCGGTAAGGCCGCTGATGTGATATCTCTCTTGGCGGCGGGGCGATCTTGAATCTTGCTTGAGTCTTGGCGGAAAGATCGCGTGCACGCTAAGAAAGCAGCATCGGGGACGTTGAGTGTAGTCGCGGTCCGCTGAGGGCGTTCCGCGGGAGGGTGTTGTGGCCCCGGTGTATAACCTGCATCCTGAATTTGGTCTGTTGTGTCCTTCACCGAAGTTTCGCCGTTGGGCGAAGGTCACACTCGCTTGTCTTGCCGGTTCGATCATCATTGGCGCGCTCGCGCTGCAAGTCAGCCATGAGCGCGGCGCCGACGGCGCCTTGCTGATCGCACATGGGGACGCCGCCGCAACCAACGCCGAGGTCGCGCCGACGGTCGGTCGGGCAGCCATGACCGCCGAGATTTCCCCTGTGCCGGAGGATAGCGTGACCGCGTGCGAGGGAGATGTATCGAATCGCAGCGATGCGAAGTGCGGGGTGGGCAAGGTGCGCAGGCTCAAGAGCCGGCGCGCGGCGAACGAAGGCGCGATCATTGGCGCGCTTCCGTTGGGCCGCATCGCTCTCGTGGCACCGGAGCCATCTGCCGCGCCCCCCGGCCCCACGGACGCCGCCAATAGCGAGATCCCGACCCCGGCGGTAGCCAACCCGCAGAGCCCGCGAGCGCCGAAGAAGGCGCGAAAGCCGTCGCGCCGGACTGGCGGCCACGATTGGGCGCGCGAGTGGAGAGTGCCCTCCTCGCAATGGAGCGCGCGGGCCTATGCGCCCGACAACCCTTATCTGCGCGGCCATTACCAACCTTCCTGGCGCTCCGCCTGGTAAGACCTGCCGGCGGGATCGGCTGAACCGCACGCATCTCGAAGGGCGACGGCGCCGTGTGGCGGCGCTCAGCCATGTGCGATCCGTTGCGTCTGCGCCCTTCCCAAGGGCGGCGGCGCTGACTATTTGACACACGGCAGGATTGCCGGATCGCCGATCGGTGCTTCACTCGGGAGCGGAGTTGTCATGGAGCGTCGGCTTGCCGCCATTTTCGCCGCCGATGTCGCGGGTTACTCGCGTTTGATCGGCGTCGACGAAGAGGGCACGCTGGAGCGGCTCAGGGCGCATCGACGCGAGTTGATCGACCCCAAGATCGCCGAGCACCAGGGCCGCATCGTGAAGACGACGGGCGACGGCGTGCTGGTCGAGTTCGCCAGCCCGGTCAAAGCGGTGCGCTGCGCGATCGAGGTCCAACACGGGATGGTCGATCGCAACGTCGATGTTCCCCGCGAGCAGCGGATTGAGTTCCGCATCGGAATCAATCTCGGCGACGTGGTCGTGGAGGACGGGGATATCTACGGCGATGGGGTGAACGTGGCCGCGCGTCTGGAGAACCTCGCCGAGCCGGGCGCGGTCTACATCTCGCGCGCCGTTCGAGATTTCGTCGACGATCACGCCGAGATGACACTGGAGGATTTGGGCGAAAAGCCGCTCAAGAACATCGCCAAGCCGGTGCGGGTTTTCCGCATCGCCGCGCCGGATCGAGCGGTGGCTGTGTCTGCGCCGGTGGGATCGCCGGCGCCGCCGCACAAGCCGTCGATCGCCGTGTTGCCGTTCGCGAACATGAGCGGGGATGCCGAGCAGGAGTATTTCACCGATGGCATGACCGAAGACCTCATCACCGACCTCTCGAAGGTCTCCAGCTTGTTCGTGATCGCGCGCAACTCCTCCTTCGCCTACAAGGGCAGGTCGGCTAAAGTGCAGGAGATCGGGCACGACTTGGGCGTGCGCTTCGTGCTCGAGGGCAGCATCCGCAAGGCCGGCAATCGTGTGCGCATCACGGCGCAGCTCATCGATGCCGGCAGCGGCGGGCATCTGTGGGCGGAACGGTTCGATCGCGATCTCACCGACATCTTCGCGACCCAGGACGAGGTGGTGGAGAAGATCGTCCGCGCGCTTGCGGTCACGCTGACGCAGGGCGAGGAGCGGCGGGTGGGCCGACGCGGGACCGGCAATGTTCAGGCGTATGAGTTCTGGCTGCGCGCGCGCGAATCGCTCAGCCGCAGCACGCGGGAGGGGGTCGCGCAAGCCCGGGCGATGCACCTGCGGGCGATCGAGCTCGATCCGAATTTCGCGGCGCCGCATGCGGGACTGTCGCTGGCCGCGATTTCGGACTACGTCAGCGACTGGGCGGCGGATCCGGCGCAGGCGCTCGATGAGGCGGAGCGATGGGCGCGCCGCGCGCTCGAATTGGACGATCAGGAGCCGGTGAGCCACTTGGCGCTCGGCAATGTGCTGCTGTGGCGGCGCAATCTCGAGGGCGCGCTGGCGGAGTTTCGCCGCATGATCGAGCTCGATCCCAACTTTGCACAGGGCCATTCCGCGACGGGTCTGGCACTGATGTATGCCGGCCGCCCAACCGAGGCGCTCGAGGCGTTCGCGATCGCGAAGCGGCTCGATCCGCACCATGCGTCCATCGTGCTGCACTTCATGGCGCAGACGCATTTCAGCCTGGGACAATACGAGACCGCCGCCAAGCAACTCCTCGAGCGCATCGCGCGCACCCCCGCCACCGACTCCAGCCGCATGGTGCTGGCGTCCTGCTACGGCCATCTCGGGCGCGCGGATGACGCGCGCGCGGCGTGGGCGGGGCTTCTCAAAGTGAATCCAGACTTCTCGCTGGCGCAGCGCGAACGCGTCCTGCCGTACAAGAACGCCGCTGATTTTCAGCGCATCGTCGAAGGCCTGGCGAAGGCCGGATTGCCGTAGGCGTGCCGAGCGAGGTAGGTCGTCGGACGAGCGTGACCGTCGACGAGATGATAGAATGAGTGCGGGGGAATTTATTGCCGCCCAATCGGCCCTCAAAAAAGCTTTGAACGAGGTTTCGCGATCAAAGGTCTAGCCCCACAGCCAAGGATCGATCTCATGAAAATATGCTACGCGGTGGTGTTGGCCGCGCTCGCGGGTGCCGGCATCGGTGGCCTAACGGTCGAGCGCCTTCACGCGCAAGCCAAGCCGCCGGCATATTATATCGCCGAAATCGACGTGACCAACGAGGACCTCTACAACAAGGAGTGGGCCCCCAAAGCCGACGCCACAATCAAGGCCGCAGGCGGCAGCTACCTCGTGCGCGGCACGAACATTGAACGGATCGAAGGAGCTGCGCCAAAGCGGTTGTTGATCACCAAGTGGGACAACATCGACAAGCTGACGGCGTGGCGTGAATCCGAGGCCTATATGCGGACGCTGCCGATCCTCGATAAGGCGGTCAAATCGGTGCGCTCATACGCGGTCGAAGGCGTAAACTAGCGGCTGTGGCGCTTCGCTGTGCATTCCATTGAACCTGGTTTTGAAGGCGTTCCGACGTGGGCCGGCCACCGTTCCGGCTCGGATGTCGGTGCCGTCGTTCGGCCACGACATGGCCTTTTTGCCTGCTGGAAACGAACCTAGCGCCGCCGCGATGAGAGATCAGGAGCTTGCGGGTATTGGCCGGCTGTTAGGGATATCTGGATGTCGGTGTGCAGGCTTGTGGCTGGTTTGGTGGGCTTGGCGCTCGCCGCCGTCGTTGTGACCGTTCTCGTGGCTGTGGGCAGCGAGGTGAGGGCGGAGCTCGCCCCGGCGGTCGCCAAAGAAGGCCCTGCATCCGCGCCGCCAGCATTCAGTTCGGGTTGTTTGCAGGCGCCGTGGCCCTACGGGTGTCAATGGCGGAGCGCCCCGGCCAAGCGGATCGTTCGCGCTGCACGGCCGATCTGAAGCACACCGCGAACAGCACCCGGTTGTGATAGCCGCCCGACTTTGGAACCGCTGCTCGCCGTTTGCGCTCGCGAGCAGCATCCCGCAGGGAACCGCACCCTTCCGGCAGGCTTAATGCGGTGGCAAGGTGCCGTTATCAACGGCGGCATTGGACTTCCGACAAGGCGCATGAACGGCGCGAGGACGGGTAAAGGAGTAGCTCACCCCATGCCGGACGATTTCTCTCCCAGCACGCGCTACCGTCGCCTTGCGCGCGAATGTCTGGAGATCGCGCAGACCTTTCCGGCCGGAGAGCGTCGGACCGTCCTGCTCCAGATGGCGCAAGTCTGGCAGCGCCTGGCGGACGAGTACGCGGACAGCAGCGCGCCCCTGCTGCGGCCGCTCGAGGGCGAGCAGCCGGTCATGCAGCAGCAACAGCAGGCTCAGCCCAAGGACGACGACAAGAAAGAGTAAGCCATCGCGTATGGCGGCCGCACCCCCGGTCCGGAGCATGCGATGGCGCTGATCCGGCAAAATGCGGGGTGTGGACGAGTTCCGGTTTCGGGGGTATCGCGGACGAGCTAACGCGCGCGGAGACAGCCATGCTGAGGGACGACAGGGGTCATGGAGGCGGTCGGCCGAACACACCCCGTAACGTGCTCGGTGACCGGCTCGAAGTGTGTTCGCTAAATCCCATGACCGGCTTCTTTCGCGACGGCTGCTGCGATACCGGGCGAGAGGACATCGGCAGCCACACGGTCTGCGCCGTCATGACCGCGGCGTTTCTCGAGTTTTCCAAATCGCGCGGCAACGATCTTTCGACCCCGGTGCCGGAATTCGGCTTTCGCGGCCTCAAGCCCGGCGACCGTTGGTGCCTCTGTGCGCCCCGTTGGCAGGAGGCTCTCGAAGCCGGCCAAGCGCCGCGCGTGGTCTTGCGCGCCACGCACGAAGGCGCGTTGAGCCACTGCTCGCTCGCCGATCTCAAACGTTTCGCGGTGGACCTCGCCTGAGGCCGGCAGCGTTTGCCCCTATGTGGCTTGAGAACGCGAGCGGCAGCAACCCTTCGAATTCACGGCCGCTGTGGCGCGCGGCAATTGTGCATCAAACACAAACGAACGTGCGGTAGAGCGCGAGACCATGGCAACGGTCGCATACATTCTTCTTGGCTTGGTCGGCCTCATCGGTCTCGTCGCCGTCATCTGGCGCGTTGGTTCCCGCCGCCGCTCGGTCCCCTGTCCGGTATGGCTGCGGTGGCTGGTGGAGCAGGACAATCCCTTCACGAAAACCAATCGGGCAGCCGTCATCGTCGAGCGTTTGGAGCTCGAGCCCGGTATGGCCGTGTTGGATGCCGGCTGTGGTCCCGGCCGGCTTGCCATTCCGATCGCCAGGCAAGTTGGGCCGCAAGGCGAAGTCGTGGCCATGGATATTCAAGCTGGGATGCTCGAGCGCGCGCGGGAAAAGGCAGCCGCCGCAAACCTCGCCAATATTCGATTTCTCGAAGGCGGCCTGGGGGAAGGCAAACTCGGCCGCAATCGGTTCGATCGATCGGTGCTGGTGACGGTCCTGGGCGAGGTTCCGGATCGGGAGGCGGCGTTAGGCGAGATCTTTGACGCCTTGAAGCCCGGAGGCATCCTGTCCGTGACTGAGCTCATTTTCGATCCCCATTTCCAGCCTCGCTCGACGGTCGAGCGACTCGCGCGTTCGGTCGGATTTCGCGAGCGAGCGTTCCACGGCAATCGCATTGCATTCACGTTGAACTTGCAGAAGCCCCATGAGGGGACGGCGCAACGAACGTAAAAGCTTGCAACACCCTCCGCTTATTCCCGCGCAAGCGGGAATCCAGTCCTGTACAATTCTAGAATCTGGGTCCGGTCGACCCCGTGAAAGCGGGGAGAGGGAATTGCATCTCCCCGCTCATTCCCGCGCAAGCGGGAAAGATCGGCTCGTCCCCACTTTCGCGGGGACACGCGGATCTTACTAATGCATGTCTCGCAGGGGCCTAGAACGCGCGGCGGGCGCCGTTAGCGGAACCCCAGGCAAAGAAGTTCATCGGGTTCAAGAACTCTCGCGAGGGCCGCTCGTGGCGAACGGTCTTGCGCTTGGTGTGGGTCTTTTTCGCCGCCGCAGGGGCGGGGTCCGTGGACTCCGCTGCCGCGATTGTGCCTGACGTCGGTTGCTCGGATGCGACGGCCGATGGCGACTCCGAGCGCGCGGTCTCCGTCGACCCGGGTGCTGCTTTCGTGCCGATGGTCATCATCGGGGGCTTCGATGCGACCCGCGACGGCGGTTCTGCGCGGGCGGTCTCGGTGGGCTCCGCCGCCGGCTTCGTGACGACGGTCATCATCGGTGGTGGCGATGCGACGCGCGCGGACGTGACGATGGTCATCATCGGTGGTGGCGATGCGGCGCGCGCGGGCGCTTCAGAGCGGACCGCCTCGCTGGACGCCGGTCCCGCTGCCCGAACGGTGGTGGACGGTTTCGACGCGACCCGCGACGCCGGTTCTGAGCGAACGGGAGCCACGACCGTTTGGCGCGCGTCCGGTACGATCCGTGCAGGCGAGGGCTCGTAGGCGGTCACCCCCTGGTTTTTTCCCAGCGTGGGCTCGACCAACCAATGGAAGCCCGTGGCAAGAACCACGTAGACCCCCAGGCAGCCTCCGACGACCGCCAAGGCCGAGGACCCGCGAACCCGTGAACTCTTCAGACGCATTGAATGCCCCCCCAACGCCAACCCCATGGGCTACCATCCCTTTAGTCGCGGGGATGGGCCGATTGGTTCAACCTTGCAACCATAAATTCTATTCTGGTGAGGAACCCGGAAAACGTGCATCCAGTCAGCGGCCAGTCCCCCTGGGGTCCGCCGGCAAGTCTGCGGCGGGCCTGTGCGCCTATCCCTTGCAGGCGCGGGTTGGCGCCTCAGGCCGGGAGGTAGATCGTCGACAGCACAAATAGCATGCCGATGATCGTATAGAGCAGGACGCTCGTGCGGTCCGAAGTCCAGTCGGTCATCCAGGTGGTCATAACGTGTCCCCTTCTTCCAAGCGGATGTATCTTCCGGAAAGAGATATACGAGGGCAGCCGCGCGCCGTCTGTGATCCGCGTCACAGTTTTGCGCATTTGGCGGCCAGGTGAGGGGGCTTGGGCTTGGGGGCTTGGGCTTGGAGGCCCGCTGATCGGCGCTGAATGAGGTTTCGGCGCGGTTGAAAATCAGTCTTGCGTCGAGATCAGGCCCTTGGTGGTGGCGACGATCCAGCGGCTGCCCCAGCGCACGATCGAATCGATCCGTCCGACCCCCGGCACCGTATCTCCCTGCGCCGCTCGCCAAGCGCCGCTCGGCCCGTCCAGCACCACCGTCCCGCCCGCGACCTCGCGGATCGTCCAGCCCTCGATCGTGGTCGGCCGCGTCTCCGGCATCGCGGGTCTCGAAAAAACCTTGGCCCGTTCCTGCGTCGCCGCCGCTGCCGACGCGATGCTGTTGGTCGTCGATGGGTCTTTGTCGGCCGCGGCGCTCGCGAGGCGGGGGCTGCGCGAGCGCTCGTGCCAGCGATTGATGGGGTTTGCGCCGGAAGCCGCAGCCTTCGCGGCTGCGCCTGCCATCGCCTGCCGATCCGTTTTGGCGGCGCAGGCGATCTCCTGACCGGCGTCTCGCGCGCAACTCGGGGCACTCACTTGCTGGAGGGGCGTCGCGGCCGGCGCGGGGGCGAAGAACCGCGACGAACTCGCCCCAGCGATCCATCCCACGCCCAGCGCCACCGCGAGCGCGCCGGTGACGATCGCGGGATGCAGCCACGGGGCGCCCGTCAATGCGGCCGACATTTCGAACGCGTCCCGGCGCGGCGCCCTCATGTCGTGATCGCGTGCCGACGCCGCCGGCGGAACGATCATCGGCAGAAATTTCGATCTCTGATCGCACGCGCGCGTCGGCGCACCCTCGTCGACAAACGCTGCGCCCGCTTCCTCGCTGCCGTCGGCGGCGTTGGCCGACTGCGCCACAGGCCACAGGTCGAGCTGCTTCGGCTCCGCGCCGAGTTTTTTCTCAGGCGCCGCCCACAGCACCCCGATTGTCCCGGGAGGCCTCTGCCCCTCGTCGTCCATAGTGGGGATCCTCGGTGTGAGCCACGCAATCGTGGATCACGCCGGGATCATCGGCGCCAGAGCTAAACGGAATCTTAACGAAATCCCCTATGCACAATCATGGTTTCCGCCGCTTTGCGTCGCGATACGCCGCAAGCTCATTCACCCGACGGACCGAGCGCTTCCGAAAGACGCGCCGAAGTTGTACGTTGGCGCCGCGCGTCCGCGTCCGCGGTGGCGGTCTGCTGGCGGTCGCTCCCGCCGCTGTCACGCGGGCACAGCTGCGCCGTCGGATTGCGAGGAGGGACCGCCATGACGCTTGTGCGCCGCGAATTTCTGCAGCTGGCGGCGGGTGCCGCCGCGCTCCCGACTCTCGCGCGCGACGCAAGCGCGCAGGGCTATCCCACGCGGCCGGTGCGCCTGATCCTCGGCTTTCCCGCGGGCGGCTCGACCGACTTGGTGGCGCGCATCATGGCGGCATGGCTCTCGGAGCGGCTCGGGCAGTCCGTGGTCGTCGAGAACAAGCCGGGGGCCGGCACCAATCTCGCGGCCCAGACCGCGGTCAATTCACCGCCCGACGGCTACACGCTCCTGTTCGTGACCACCACCAACGCGATCAACGTAACGTTCTACCCGACGCTGCCGTTCAACTTCCTGCGCGACGTCGAGCCGGTTGCTGGCCTCGTCGATCTGCCGTTCGTCGTGGAGGTGAACCCGTCGGTGCCGGCCAAGACCGTCGCCGAGTTCATCGCCCACGCGAAAGCCAATCCCGGCAAGATCAACACGGCCTCGTTCGGCACCGGCACCATCAGCCACTTGGCATGGGAGCTGTTCAAGCTCATGACCGGCGTCGACACAGTACACGTGCCCTACCACGGTGGCGCGCCGATGGTGACCGATCTCATCGGTGGGCGCGTGGAGGCAGGGATCGACGCGTTGCCGAACTCGCTGCCGCATATCCGCTCGGGCGCACTGCGCGCACTCGCCGTCACCGGGCCGGCGCGATCGGCCGCGGTGCCCGACGTGCCGACATTGGGCGAGACCGTGCAAGGCTACGAGGTGAGCGGGTGGACCGGCATCGGCGTTCCCGCCGGCACGCCGGCGGCGATCGTTGCCACACTCAATCGCGAGATCAACGCCGGCCTTGCCGATGCGCGCATCGCGGCGCGCCTCGCCGAGATGGGCGGGCGGCCGATCGCCGTGAGCGCGGAGGAATTCGGCCAACTCTGGCGACGCGACACCGACAAATGGGCCAAAGTGGTGAAATTCGCCGCCGCGAAGCGCGAGTAATGGCGACGCCGCCGATGCGAGCCGCCTGCCGGTGACTTTGACACTACTATGGAGACGCCATCTGCGCACACACCGCAACAAGAGGATTGTTCGCTGGCACCGGGCTGCTGCAAGCTGCGGTGCGCTCGGTTGGGGTGACGGCGGAGTTTCGTTTAGGGCCGCAGTAGGCGGTTAACAGCATCTCGTTCTCACGGCATTTCACCGCGCAGGTCGTCTCGTCGCAGTTCGAGCGGACGATCCGAATGCCGGATGCGGTGCCCGGCGGGCCTGCATCGCCTTGCGGACCTTTGGGCCCCGTTGGTCCTTGATCTCCAACTGGCCCTTTCGGAGCTTGGATCGAAGTTATCATTGTGCCGGCTAACGCAATCACAATCAGCATCCCGAAGACATACATGGCTTTCATTGGTGGCCCTGCTCGGACAGCGCGGGCCGAGGCGCCTTCAGCCGTCACGCCTTTGTCCTGAATTTGGAGCCCAGCCGGAGGGAGTCGCATTCGCTCGCTCGTGAGCGGCCCGATCGCGCGCGGGGTGAACACAAGCCGTCTTACATGATCGTGGCACCCCGAACATTCGAACGTGTGTTCCTCGTAACCAGGAACCATCATGGTCTTGTCCGGCGCCACCGCGATCAGGTGCATCTCAGCGCCGCACGCAACACACCTCATGTCGGTCGTCCATTCGCTTTCCCGACCACGGGCATCGCTGACTGCGCGCGCGCCGCGAGCGGCCGAGAAGCATAAATCGCAGCCGCGCCGATGAGCGTAACGAACTCGCGGCGCCTCATTCGATCACCTCGTTGGCGCGGGCGACGAACACATCCGACAAAGAAACCCCGAGCAACGCCGCCGCCTTGAGATTGACGGCCATATAAAAGCGCGGCGATTGCTCGATCGGCATCTCGGATGGCTTGGCGCCGCGCGCGATCTGGTGGACGTAGCTCGCGATGTCGTAGAACAACCCCATGAGGTCGATGCCGTAACTGATGAGCGCGCCGGCCTCCGTGTTCTCGCGGAATGCCACGATCGAGGGAATGCGGCGTTCGAGCAATGCTTGCGCGATGGCCGCGCGGTCGCGCATGAACATCGGCCCCGCCGGCAAGATGATCGGCTGCCCGCGGGCGTCGTCCATGGCGCCGAACGCGCCGGCGTAGCCCTCTTCGCCTTTGACTTCGATCATGCGCGGCTCCAGGCCGAGCTTGCGCGCCGCCTCCGCGGCTGCGTCGCGTTGCTCGCGCGAAATCGTGTCGTATACGATGCCGAGCACGGTCGCACGCGGGAACGCTTCGCGCGCGATCTCGACACGCTTGGCGGCGAGCTCGAGCTGGCGCACGAAAATGCCGGTCACGTTGCCCCCGGGACGCGAGAGGTTCGCCACATAACCCTTGGCGAGAGGGTCGAAATCGATCGCCAGAAACACGACCGGCCGCCCATCCGCGGCCGAAATCGCCGCGCGCAGCGCGCGCTCATTCCCGACCGCGAGGAACACGTCGACCTTGCGCGCCGCAAGCTCGCGATAGCCGTTTTCGTAGCCTTCGAGATTCGGTGTTTGGATGTAATCGAACGTAAAGTTGCGGCCTTCTTGATACCCGAGTTCGGCCATTCGCTTGCGGAAGTTGTTATAGAGCGCGGACTCGCGAGGTTGCACGCCGACAAAGCCGACACGCAGCATCGTCGGCTGCGCGTGCCCTGCGAGCGGCCACAAAGCCGCACCGCCGAGAGCCAGGATGAACTCGCGCCGCCTCATTCGATCACCTCGTCGGCGCGCAACGCCAAGCCCGCCGGCACTTCAGAAGCCCGCCGACCAATCACGGTCGATTGCCCGCATCGTTAGGCTGCCAGAGAATGGCCGACTAGTCCTTGGGACGGACCTGAATCGTTCTGAATCGAGGTTCGAGCGCTCTGGTCCCTGCAGTATTTCGCGTGAAAAGATAGCACAGCCAACGGTGTGGCGGCCCGTTGGCTACGGGATTTCGGCTCGGGCTATGCTCATTTTGGAGCTACGCAGACCTCACGCCGTCAGGCTAGGTCCGCTTTACCCTCGAAGCGGGCATGCGCGGACTTGGCTCAAGATGCCTGTTCAGCGCCAGGGCGCAATCCGTCGCCTGGTTGCCAGAATGCCGGCAGTCGAACGTCGTGCTCCTGCTCGTTGCCCGTTCCCGATAAGCTGGCGACCTCTGCGGGGTTCGCGCCTCGCTCGGCGTGTCGCGTCAGGCGGATGAACGCCTTGGCGCCTGGAGGGGAGGGAATCCATGATGACGAAATTTGCGATTGTTCTGGCGATCGCGGCCGTTGGCTTCGCAATAAACGACGCGAGGCCGGCAACGGCGCAGGCCTATCCGTCGCGGCCCATCACGATCATCGTGCCGTTCGCGGCCGGCGGGACGACCGACGTCATTGCCCGCATCCTGGGCGAGCACATGTCGCGCACGCTCGGGCAGCAGCTCATCGTCGAGAACGTCGTCGGGGCGGGCGGCACCACCGGCTCGACGCGTGCGATGCGCGCAAACCCCGACGGATACACCATTGAGTTGGGCAATATGGGAACGCACGCGGCGTCCGTCGCGCTCTATCCCAGCCTCGCCTACAATCCGCAACTCGATTTCGCGCCGGTCGGCATGGCCGCCGGTCTTCCGGTGCTGTTGGTGGCGAAAAAGGACTTTCCACCGAACGACCTCAAGGAATTCGCAACTTACGTGAGAGCGAACGCCGACAAGTTGAACATGGCGCATGCCGGCGTCGGCTCGATCACGCATTTCACTTGCCTGCTGCTCAACTCGATACTCGGCGTGAAGCCGACCATGGTGCCCTTCAACGGCGCGGCGCCCGGCATCAGCGCGCTGATCGCCGGTCAAGTCGATTACATGTGCAATGTCGCCCCCGACGTCGTTCAGCAGATTCAGAACGGGGCATTCAAAGCCTATGCAATCGGGAGTTCCAAGCGCAATCCGGCGCTGCCGGACGTGCCGACCTCGGAGGAGGCCGGCCTTCCGCAATTCCAGGCATCGGCCTGGAACGCCTTGTTCGCGCCCAAGGGGACGCCGAAGCCGATCCTCGACAAGCTCAGCGACGCGCTCGACAAGGCGATCGATGATGAGAACACACAGAAGCGCCTGCTGGCCCTCGGCAGCGAAATTCCCGACGCGGCCCGGCGCGGTCAGCAGCCCCTCGCCGGGCTGGTAAAAGACGAGATCGCGCGCTGGACGCCGATCATCAAGGCGGCGGCAGTGAACGCGGAATAGCAGGCTCGTGGCCTCGACCGCCGGCGAGCGGACCACGATGAAGCTTCCTCGCCGCAAGTTCTTGCTTCTGGCCGCGGGCGCTGCCGCGTTGCCGGCCGCCGCGCGCTCGGCGAGCGCGCAAGCCTATCCGACGCGGCCGGTGCGCATTGTCGTCGGGTTCGCCGCCGGCGGCTCTACCGACATCGGGGCGCGCGTGATCGGACAATGGCTGCATGAGCGGCTCGGCCAACCATTCGTTATCGAGAACCGGCCGGGCGCGGGCACCAATATCGCGACCGAGTCGGTCGTGCGCGCGCTGCCCGACGGCTATACCCTCCTCATGGTCGGCCCGTCGAGCGCGGTCAACGCGACGCTCTACGACAAGCTCAATTTCGTGTTTCTGCGCGACGTCGCACCGGTTGCGAGCTTGATCCGGCAACCGCAAATCATGCTGGCTAACCCGTCGGTGACGACGCAAACCGTTCCCGAGTTGATCGCCTACGCCAAGGCCAATCCCGGCAGGATCACGATGGCATCGGCGGGCGTGGGTTCGGCCGGTCATTTGGTTGGCGAATTCTTCAAGCTGATGGCCGGCGTGGATTTCGTTCACGTGCCGTATCGCGGCGCGGGGCCCGCATTGGCCGATCTTCTCGGCGGACAGGTCCTGATCTCCTTTGCCGGGATTGCCGGATCGATCGAGCATGTGAGAAGTGGGAAGCTGCGCGCGCTCGCCGTCACGACTGCGGCGCGTTCGCCGGCGCTGCCGGACGTCCCGACCGTGAGCGAATTTGTGCCTGGCTTCGAGGCCGGCGACTGGCTCGGGCTCGGCGCGCCCAAAAAAACGCCCTCCGCCATTGTCGATAAGCTCAATGGCGAGATCGCTGCGGCCCTCGCTGATCCCAAAATCACGGCGCGCTTTGCCGATCTGGGCGGCACGCCGCTTGCGCTGACACCGGCTGAATTCGGCAAGCTCCTCGCCGATGAAACCGAGAAATGGGCCAAGGTGATCCGTGCCGCGCATATCAAGCCGGAATGACGCCGAGGAACCGCCGATGCTGCATATGCGCTCCGCGCACGAAAATTCACGCGAGCGCGCTGGGTCCCGATGCACCGTAAGCGCGCTCGTGACGCACCTGCGTCATCTAGCTCGTCGGCACGAGGCGCGGGCTCTTGACGCCTTTCGGCGGATCGACGTTGCGTCTCACTCGTCGTAAACCAAATCCCCGAACCGCACCCAGCGCTTGCCGTCGAAGCGAATCAACTGCAACTGCTGAACCGCCCAATAGTCGGTCGGACTGGTATTGACCTTGATTCCCGGCAGCAGCATTGGGAGCTCGAGGTCGCGCAGGTTCGTCGCCTGGCGCATGATATTCTCGCGCGAGAGATCGCTGCCCGCCTGTTTGAGCACCTGTATCAAGGCGCCCGCAGAGTTGTAGCCGTAGACGAAGCTCGGCCGGCGCACATCCTCACCCGGTAGATACTTGCTCATCCAGGCACGCCAATCTTTCATCCCCGGGTCATTCTCAAAGGCAGGATCAAGCGGATCCTTGGCCCAGGCATAGGACAACAAACCGATGCTGCTCTCGAGCCCGGCCGGCTCGAGAACAATGGGTACCGAGGCTGAGACACTGCTCATGAAAAAAATCGGCTTCCAGCCGAGATCATGGACCTTGCGGATTGCCTGCACGGCAAGCGGCGGGGGGGTGACGGCGATCAACGCATTGCACCCGGTGGCCTTGAGCTCGACGATCTGCCGGTCGATCGAAGGATCCGTGAACTCGTAGGTCGCTGCCTTGACGGTCGCGGCGTATTTGTCGCCCAGCACGTCGCGCACGCCGGCCGTATAGTCGCGACCGTAGTCATGGTCCTCATGGAGGATGCAGATTTTTGGATTTGGATCCTGCTGGAGAATGTATCGCGCGTAAAGACGCGCGCCCAGTCGATAGCTCGGGCGCATGCCGGCGATCGTGTAGGGCGTAGCCTTGTAATCGCCCCAGCGGTAGGCGCCGCTCTCGATGAACAGCTGCGGAATTTTTCGCTCGTTGAGATATTTCGCAACCTCGAGCTGAGTGGGCGTCCCAATCGAACCGAAAGTAAAGGCGACGTGCTCCACGTCAATCAGCTTGCGCGTCTCGTTCCCGGTTCGCCACGTCAGGAAGCCGTCGTCGACACTGATCAGGTTGATCTTGCGGCCATTGATGCCGCCCTGATCGTTGATCATCTGCATGTAGGCCTTCTCGGCCAAACCGAGAGACGAGAGCCAGGCGCCCGGACCGGTATAAGGCATGGTCTGGCCGATCTTGATCTCGCTGTCGGTCACTCCCGGCGCGTTCTCCGCGGCCGCCGACCTCGCCATGGCGCCGCTCACGAGCAAGCAGCCGATCAAAATCCGAAACACCGCGCGCCCCCTTTGGGCGTCGACGTGACCGATTGCCTTCGGGTGATGGCGCAACGCCCGCAACGGTTCGCCGACCGCCGGCTGCTGCGCGCATGCCGCGAGCGGATAAGCCGTGGCGCCACTGGAAAGTGCGATGAACCCGCCGCGTCTCATGTCCTCCCCTCGGTCCGAGGATCACACCCTACCATATCGTTTTAGGAATGCCCGCTCTATCACGGCAAGATAAGCCGCCGATGGCCGAGTTGGGTTCATGAGCAGGCCCGGCCGCTGGGCCAAAGTCCGCTTTGCCAGCAAAACCGAACACGCCTTCGCCTCGACATGTCCGTCAGCGCCGGACGCGGACGTCACCGCATATTCAATCGGCGCATGCGCGCGGCGCGCAGGTACGAGGACGTTCTTCGCTTTTCATTCGCCCGCCTTCCACTTTGCGAGCGGCCAGATATCGGGAACTTCGCTGCCCTTGTGCGTCCAGGGATCGACCGTCCAGAGCTCGTTGGTCTTGCGATCCTGGATCACGGCCGTGTTGTGCGGACCCTCGGTGATTAGGAACCGCGAGACCGGCGCGGCAATCGTATGGTGTCGCAGCAATTTGAGCTGGTCGAGAACGAGCAGGAGCGAATTGGTGTTGTTGGTCGTATCGATGCAATCGAATTGACCGCGATTGCCCGCTAAGCCGATGAGCGCGCCGGCCCGCGCGACGCGCATCGTAGTGCCGGTGATGGGGGCGATGCGCCGTTCGAACCACGCCTCGGTGCGGCCGATTGCAGCCCGTTCCGCCTGAGCCGAGGCCGACCCCGACGCCATGATCGCGGCCATCTGGGCGTGATCGCCGCTCGTGAGAGCGATCTCGGTGCGGAAGAGGCATCCGAAGCCGTGGCAAATGACAACGCGGAATGGGCTCGGAGAGGTCAGCGACCACTCCCGGAGCATGGCCATAACCGCGGGATCGACTTTGTCCGCGACGGCGGGCCCCCCAGCCGTCAGCAACGCCACGAGCACCATCGCGAAGCGGCGCACGACCACCTCCCCCGATGAACCCCCCAAACGAATTTACAAGGCGGGCGACTCCCCGCAAGGCGCAACCGGCCGCAGGGAGGCGCTCCGTGTCATTTTGTGGGAAAGCGTGACTTATTTGTCAGCCTCGCAGACGCAAGCGCCGCCAATTCAGAGATGACGGAAATAACAGTGTTTTTTGCGCCTATTGAGACCGAGATGGGGCAGATAAGACCTCGCGTCGGCCCTCAAGTCCCGCGATGTCAGCGCACCTTTCGTTCGTTGACGCGCGTGGCGGTTGCGGGGTCGTTTTGGTCGTCACGCCACGTCGGATGATGGAAATGGATGACGAAGTCGCCATTGTACGAAACGACCGCCCGGTCGAAGCTGATGGTACCGATGTGGCGCCAATTTCGGAAGGTGCGCTGCTCGCGGAAGAACGGGCCGTGCGTCTCCCCGTCATCGGTGACCTGGATGTTGAAAGTGAGCGTGCGCTTGGGCCGGGCGTCGCCGCGGTCGTAGATCTGCGCCATGATCTCGTCGCGGAAGTCCAGTCCCGCGCCCTCGATTCTGGGCTGGGCCGGCGCCACCGTGAGACGCATGAAGGTCGGCGCGCGCGTTGGCTCGCCTGGCGCCTTTCCGAGCTCCGCAATCTGGTAGAGCTGGCGAATGCTCGGCTTGTTGTCGACCAGCTTGAACACGACCCCGACGACCATCAACAGCGGCATGCCCAAGCCGCGCCGCAACGCCGTCGTGTTTGGAGCGTTGAGCAGTTCGACGTCGTTGATGTAGTCGTTGTAGTCGCCGCCGATATCCTGCTGAGTCATGAAACTGGCGGTGCGCAGCGGCGCAACGTGTTCCGGGTCGACGGTCGGGAACAGCTTGCCGACCAGCGACAGCGACCGGAGATGGCCGCGCCGCGTCTCGTGGCAGCAGGTCGAATAGCGCCCCACGATCAAGGCCAGGCTGCCGTTGCGGAAATAGCCGGAGTAGCCGGTGTCTTCCGTGATCTGCCACAGGCCGGTCAGGCAAATTCCGTTCGGATGCACCAGACGGCGGAAGCCTCTTCGATCGGGGCCCCAACGCAGGTCGGCGGCGGAATCGACGGCGCGCTCGGTGGCCTGGCGAAAGGCGTAGGGCGGACCGAACGGCAGGATGCCGGTGAGCAAACTGCTCAGCGTGACGGGGTGGACCGGCAGCGGCGGCTCCCCGTCCGCCCCCCATGTTCTTTGGTTGGGATTGGCGAACAGCGCTTCGCGTACGTCGGAGAAGCGCGAACCGGCGTACGCGCGGTCTTCATCGGTGATGCCTTCTATCCCAAACGAACGCGGACTCACGGCGGTGCCCTCACGTTGGGATCAAGTCGCTCTCCATGTCGATGGCGGCGTCAGATTATCTCGGATCTGATCACGGCCCGCAAGCCGGCGTTACCTCGGTCGTTCACAAACGATGAGGGAATCCCCTTTCGTGTCATTCGGCGGCCATATAGTTTGAGCGCAGAGTCGTCCGCGGGACTGCCGACGTTTCGTGGTTGCGCATATCCGCGGGCATGTTTGGGGGAACATTGTGAAACTTCCCCGTCGGAAATTTCTGCATCTGGCAGCCGCTGCTGCCGCGCTGGCAGCCGTGTCGCGCGTCGGGGCCGCACAAGGCTATCCGTCGCGGCCGGTGCGGCTGGTCGTCGGCTTCGCCGCCGGCAGCACGACCGACATCCTCGCGCGCCTGATCGGGCAATGGCTGTCGGAGCGGCTCGGCCAACAATTCGTCATCGAGAACCGCCCGGGCGCCGCCGGCAATATCGCCGCCGAGACCGTCGTGAAGGCGCCCGCCGACGGCTATACGCTTCTCATGGTGCCGCCGGCGAGCGCAATCAACGCCACGCTCTATGACAAGCTCAGCTTCAATTTCCTCGGTGATATGGCTCCAGTTGCCGGAGTGGTCCGCGTACCGAATGTCTTGGAAGTCAATCCATCGCTTCCGGTGAAGACCGTTCCCGAGTTGATCGATTATGCCAAGGCCAACCCGGGCTCGCTCAGCTTCGCCTCGGCCGGCATCGGGACGGCAAGCCATTTGGCCGGCGAGTTGTTCAAGGTGATGACGGGCGCGCAATTGGTTCACGTGGCCTACCGCGGTGATGGGCCGGCGATGACCGATCTCATCGGCGGGCAGGTCCAGGTCGGGTTCGCGACGATGACCGCGTCGATCCAACACATCCGAGCCGATCGGCTGCGGGCGCTGGCGGTGACCACGGCGACGCGCTCGCAGGCGCTGCCGGACATCCCAACCGTTGCTGATTTCATACCGGGCTACGAGGCCAGCTCGTGGTTCGGCATCGCCGCGCCGAAGGATACGCCCGCGGCGATCGTGGATGCCCTCAACCGGGAAACCAACGCAGGCCTCGCCGATGCCAAGATCATGGCCCGGCTCGCCGACATGGGCGGCATGGTGCTTGCGGGCTCGCCCGCCGATTTCGGCAAGCTCATCACCGACGAAACCGCAAAGTGGGCCAAGGTGATCAAGGCTGCGGGTATCAAGCCGCAATAAACCGACCGGCCCCTTGACGCTCGTTTCGCGACTCGCCCTGGCCGGCCCCATGTCTGGAGCGGCGATCGCTGCGAAGCGGCGTCGCCGTCGATCAGCGTTTGGTCACGGCACCAGAAGGCTGATGATCGCTGGCCGGCGATGTTTTGAGATCGAGCACGACGCGCTTGATGTCCGGTCCCATGTCCTGCGCGTAGAAACCGAGTTCGGCGCACATTTGCAGCATGGTGGCGTTTTCGGCCAGCACATCGCCATACACGCGCCGCAGACCTTTTGCTTTGGCGTAGTCGATGACGCGCTGCATCAGCAGCCAGCCGAGCCCGTGACCCTTGAGCCGTGAGCGCACCAGAATCGCGAATTCAGCCGTCTTTTCGTCGAGCTCGTCCTTCAAGCGCACGAGCCCGAGCATCTGGCCGGTGTCCTTGTCGAGCGCGATGAAAGCCATCTCGTGCCTGTAGTCGAGATGGCGGAGCTTATCGCTCTCCTCCGCGCTGAGCTCGGCGACGCGCGCAAAAAACCGAAGCCGCAGATCCTCGGCGCTGACATCGGCTAAAAAATCCGGGTACAGCGCCACGTCTTCAGGCCGCGTCCGGCGGATCAGAATGCGCTCGCCGCCCGGAAGCGTTTCGTGCGATTCGCTCGAGCCAAAGTCGCCCTTGTCCGGCATCGGCGCGGCCAGTGCTCTTGCGGGGTTATGGACCGGGTTTTATGCCAATCGAAGGCCGCGCGCAAACGAGCGGCCGCTTTCTATTTTATCGACGCGGAATGCATGCACATGAGGCGGGCGCTTAGCGCTCGGCGCCTGCGAGCTGGTAGGTGCCCCGCTCGAACGCATCGTAGGCAGCCAACGCCTTGGCGTCCGCGAACGGCAGGTACTGCATCAAGATCACGCCCGCAATGCCGCGGCTCGGGTCGATCCAGAAATAGGTATTGTTGATGCCGCCCCAGCTCAGGCTGCCGGGGGAGCGCTTGCCGGGCGCTTGATCCGTCGTGATCAGGAAGCCGAGACCCCATTTGTCGCGGCCATCCGCAATGAAGGTGAAGTCGGCGCTGCGCGGCAGCGCGGTCTTGAGCGCGGGCACCGATACGGCGCCGATGTTGTTTTGGCTCATCAGCGCCACTGTCTCGGCTTTGAGCACGCGCGCGCCGTCGAGCTCGCCGCCATTGAGCAGCATGCGCATGAAGCGGCCATAGTCGTTCGCAGTCGAGGCCAGACCGCCACCCCCAATTGGTTCCGGTATGGTGAGTCCCGGCTGCGGCGTCTGCAAGACGACGGCGCCGTCCATGCGCTCGCCCGCGCGCTGCTGCGCGGCGACGAGGCGCGAGGCCTTTTCCTGCGGCACGTTGTAGGAGGTGTCCGACATCTGCAGCGGGGCGAAGATGTGCTGGCGGAAATAGTCCTCGAGTTTCTGGCCTGACACTTTCTCGACCAGTTTGCCGACGACGTCGGTGCTCGTGCTGTAATGCCAACGCTCGCCTGGGTCGAACAGCAAGGGACCGCCGAACGGATAGTTTTCGCCGGGCTGTGGCTTGAAGTCGCGCAGGATCGCACTCGTGAACGGATAACCGAGTCCGGATGTGTGGGTGAGGATATGCCGAACGGTCGGCGGCCTGGCTGCCGGGCGGAGCCGATAGGTGCCGTTCGCCGCGTCGAACGATTCGAAGACCTTCAGGTTTGCAAACTCCGGCAGATACTTTTCGACCGGATCGTCGAGAGCGAAGCGGCCCTGCTCGACAAGCTGCATGGCCGCCGTCGACGTGATCGGCTTGGTCATCGAGGCGATACGGAACAGCGCGTCGGCCGTGAGCGCGCGCCCGGTCGAGACGTCTGCCACGCCGAAGGCGCCTTGATAGAGCACGCGCCGACGATCGATAACCAGCGCGACCACGCCCGGCACGTCCTTGTGCTCAACCGCGCCACGCAGCGCCGCGTCGATGCCCGCGCCTGTCGGAGAATTTTGCGCGCGCACCGCGACCGCGGATGCAGCAAGCATGATGCCCATACCCACCCCAATTCCCACGATCTTCTGATTCATGAAAGCCTCCCTATCGACGCACCGCCCGGCTGCCGCCGACGCGCCGGTCGATCCACTTTGTACCCCTGTTGCAGCGGCTGCAACTGGGCCTGCAATCTCTGCAATCAACGGGGTTCGCCCGCGAATGCCTGCTGCAGCGCCGACAGTCGGTCGAACGCGGCGGGCGGCAGCCCACCTTTTTGGGCGGCCGCGAGCGCATCCTCGAACTGTTGCGGCGTTGCCATACCGACCAGGATAACGCCCATCGCCGGATGCGAGAGCGCAAACCGCGTGGCGGCTTCGGTCAGGCTCGCGGCAAAGCCCTCCTCGATCAGCGGCATCAGGCGGCGGGCGCGCGCGACATCGGCGTCGTAGTTCATGGCCGAGCCGATCGGCTCGGGCGGCGGACTGGCAATCGGATGACGCGCGGCCGATCCGGACAGCGCGCCGCCGGCGAGCACGCGGATGCCGACGACGCCGACGCCGGCCGCCCTGGTATGATCGAACAGTCGTCCATAATCTTGCGCCGGATAATTCCTCGGCAGTCCTACGGCAGCGGACGGATTGAGCATATTGTAGACCACCTGCGCGCTCTCGAAGGCGCGCGCGTCGATCACCTGATGCAGCGCCGCGGTGTCGCCGACGGCGGTGAGCCCGAGAAAACGCGTCTTGCCCTGCTGGCGCAGCCGCTCGAACGCCGGCACCACATCACCGAGCACCTGTCGGACGCTGAGCGCTTCCCCGCCGCCCGTCTCGGTGATCGCATTGTGCAGATGGAAGATATCGACCCGGTCGAGGCGTAGTCGCGCCAGACTGCCTTCGAGCGACCTCGCCACGGCGTCGGTAATGCCTCCGAAGTCGCTGCTTGGCACCCGGACCTTGGTGCCGACGGTCACGTTGGACGGTTTGAGCCTCTGCAGCACACGGCCGAGATTCTTTTCCGATTCGCCGTTGCCGTACTGCACCGCGGTGTCGAAGTAGTTCACGCCGGCGTCGATCGCCCGCGCGATGGTGCGCTCCTGGTCGAGCGGATCGCCGCGCACCATGAGTCCGCCGACCGCGCCGCAGCCGAAGCCCAGCACCGAGAGCTGCAGTCCGGTGCGCCCGAACAGCCGCAGTTCCATCGCCCGTCCCTCCGTCCGCATGCTGGGAAGGCGCGCGCTCCTCAAGCGCGCGTCCCTTGCTGCGGCGACAACAGCAAAAATCAGCGCTGCCGGGCGAGCCTGGCGCACACGGAGCGCGGCGAAGGTCCGGCCTCGCTATAACAATAATCCAGGGTGTTCTGGTCGACGAGGCGGAAGATGTAAGTCCCTTCCTCGTCCGATCCCATCATGAGCTGACCGTCCGGCGCGAAAGCGCCCCAGAGCTGCTCATCCTCATCGCCGGTCGGGTTTGAGCGTTTCAAATGCCCAACAAAGGTGTTGCCTTGCTGCTGCGTGATGACCAGCGTGGCAAGTCCACCGCGCCGCCCTTCCACCTTGGCAATCCGATCCCGCTGCCCGGTCCATGTCCCGACGAGCGATGGCACATCAGCGCTCAGTGCCCTCCCTGAGACGAGACTGGCGACGATCAATGAATAGATTAGAGCCTTCATCTGGGACCCTCCATGCTGCTAACGCTCAACCCGCCTGAGCGGTGGGGCTGCCGGCCCTCCGGCTCCGGTGCCGTCGACCAAACGATAACACGTGTCTGATTCGCCCGGAGGCATCCGCTTCGAATCAGCAAGGGTAAGTCGTTCTTAATTTGATGGCGCTGGTCGCTGATTATTGTTCTCGCGCAGCCACTGTTCATAAGCCGGATCGCTGCCATCCAGTCCCAGCGTTTTGAGTTTAGCAGCATCGAGCAGACGCACCTTGGGCGAAGACTGCTGCGCGCTCATTTCTTGGAAGAGCTTCTTCGGCATTCCCATGCGGGCCAAATAAGTTTCGACCCTCTTCGCCACACCTGTGTATTTTTGTTTGGCTTTATCGGAGGACAGATTCGCGACGAACTCTTTTTGGTCGAAGTTCATGCGCTGAAGCCCCACGTTTTCAGGCGTAGGAGTTCGCCGCACACCTGCCGCCAGGACAAGCACACATGCGCCGTAGCACTCCCCCTGTTCGTCCACCGCCGTCCAAGCCGACTGTTTCCTGATTTCCTCGCCCAACTCCATCGCCGCAACTACATCTCCTCCCGGCGAGCTGAGGAACACCTTCAGGTCATCAACGTCTGGACGGATGGACCTGATCAGCTGCACGGCTTGGCTCACCACGGCTTTGCTGATCGGACCATGAATCTCGACTCCGCCGACGTGTGCATCACGGTCCAAGTTGTAAATATTGACGGTGCCCTCGGCGGCTTGTTGGTCGGTGGGCGATTGTGCGGCGAGCGGCGAGAGAAGGGCCAAGCCCACCAGGCACGCCGCGCATAACCTCACGCTTCTGAAGAAGTCCCGCATGCACAATCCCTGAAGTCGTTCCTATTAGGTTGAAAATTGGGGCAAATCTGGGAAAAGCCGCCGTTTGGTGGACGACGTTGCGTTCGCCGGGGTGGCGTTTGTGCAACAGATGCCAGAAAAAGCGCTCGGATGAGGCTTTTTCAATTGTCGGGCACGTCTAACGGTGGGAAATTCGGCTCCGATCAAACATGGGGGGTCACGATGCTGAAGATTCTAATCGCAACTGCCGCGTCCTTGGGCATGCTGGGCGCCGCCGCCGCCGCCGATCTGCCACGTAAGGAGCCGCCTCCTCCGGCGCCTCCGGTCGGCAAGGCTCCGATCGGCAAGTATCCGGTCGGCAAGGCTCCGATCGGCAAATATCCACAGCCCGTCGTCACCAAGGGCTGACCGCCGCACATACGCGTGGACTTGGGCCATGACTTGGGCCATGCCGTCGGTGCGAGGCATCGTCGTTGTTTTGACCGGACTGCTGCTTGCCGGCTGCATGCAGTCCGGTCCGGTGTTCGATGCCAATTTCACGGCGCGCGACCGCCAGCAACTGACAAACCCGCCCTACCAGCAGGCGTGGATTGCGCCCGCATATCGGCGTCAGGTCGTCGACTACCACCGTAAGGAAACGCCCGGTTCGATCGTGGTCGATACCGACGCGCGCTACGTCTATTACGTGCTGCCCGACGGCAAGGCGGTTCGCTACGGCGCGATCGTGGGCGAGAAGCCCTGGGCTGGCGTGGCCTCGGTTGGCCGCAAGGAAGAGTGGCCAGGATGGACGCCGACCGAGGGTGAGAAGCGCCGGCTCGGCCCGCTTCCGAACTATGTCGAAGGCGGTGCGGCCAATCCAATGGGGGCGCGCGCGCTCTACCTCTACGCCGATGGCAAGGACACGCTCTATCGCATCCACGGCACGAACCAGCCGGGATGGATCGGACACGCGATTTCGTCGGGCTGCATCCGGTTGACCAATGAAGATGTGATCGATCTCTACAGCCGGGTGAAAGCGGGTGCGCTCGTTGTGGTGCTGGGACCTAATCAGGGAGCCTCTCGCGTCGCATCGGCCGCGACCCGATAGACAACCTACTCCGGCCTTCTCTCCTTGAAAGTCGTTATCCTTATCCCGAGCCCCGACCGTTACCACGTGTTGGGCCTCACGCTTTCGAAAACATGATCCGCTGATGATGCGCGACCGGCCGATGTCCGCCTCGGGCCATGGGCGGGTAAACGGCTTGGGCCCGGTGCGCTTTGCGCGCGCAAGCGCAGACCGCGAGCTGCCCCGATATGCGTCAGACACCGAGACCAGGTCCCTTCCGAATTTTTCGGGGGCCGCGCAGTGCGCGGAAGCGTCGCCGCTGGCTTTCTGCGAACGCTTCCGGGGATGTCAGCTCGGCAATCCACCAGTCTCTGAGGCTATAGTCTTCGGCGTAGGATTGGGCATCATGGCTATCGGCGAACAAGCCGACAATTTGGAAGCCATCCGCAGGACTGCCGCATATCAAGATCGTCCTAGGCATGGCCCTTTGTCTCTTTTCGTATGACTCAAAGGCGGGTGGGGCGCGCTGCATTGGCGGCTATTTCCACAGCCGGGGCAACGAGCATGCCAGATTTCGGCTTCGGCCGATGTGACGGCCATCACGAAATGGTCGATTTGGGGCTCAGAACAAAGCAACATTGCGTGTCATCCGCCGAAACGGCGACCCCCGCGTTCGCGGCATCATTTCTGTTCGGAAGGATCGTGAACTCGGCCTCCCGTTGGAGTAGGCTCGTCGCGGGCGGACGACCGTCCGCCCCCAAGGAAACGAATAGGGAGGCGGATCGTGATCGACAATTCGCTGTCGCGGCGCCGCTTGCTCGCTGGAGCATCTGCGACGACCGCACTGAGCCTATTTGGTGGCATGTCGGCGACGCAGGCCAAGGCGCCGGTGCTGAACGCGCCGGCACCGGCATTCTATCGCTTCAAGCTCGGAACCATCGAGGCGACCGTGGTGTCGGACGGGCCGCTGTCGATCGGCGATCCGAAAAACACCTTCCGCGGTCCCACCGCGGAGGAACTTAGCAAGATGATGAGCGATCAGTTCCTGCCGACCAACAACGTCGTGCTGGACCAGAACGTCCTCGTGATCAACACCGGTGACAAGCTCGCCTTGTTCGAGACCGGCATGAGCTCGGTCAAGCGCAACGACGACATGGGGCGGCTGGCCGCCAACCTCAAGCAGTCCGGCATCGAGCCCGCCGACGTCGACGCGGTCATTCCCACCCACGCGCACATCGACCATATCGGCGGGATCATGGCGGCGGACGGCAGCCGCAATTTTCCCAACGCGCAGATCTATATTTCCCAGGCCGACCTGGAATTCTGGACCGACGACAAGCGGCTCGGCACTCCCGCCGAAGGCTCCGCGCTCGCCGCGCGCAAGAACCTCATCCCGAACCGGGACCGCATCGTGTTCTACAAGGACGGCCAGGAGGTTCTCCCCGGCGTGCAAGCAATGCACACCCCGGGGCACACGGTCGGACATACCAGCTTCGTGGTAAACTCGGGCGGCAAGTCGCTGTTCGTCGTCGGCGACCTCATGCACCATGTCATCCTGGTGGAGAGACCGCGCATGGAGGTCGGGTTCGACACCGATCCCAAGCAGGGCATCGAGACGCGCGTCAAGGTCATGGACATGCTCGCAGCCCAGCGCATGCCGGCGCTGGTCTACCATCTGCCGTGGCCCGGCATAGGGCATTTCGCCAAGCAGGGCGACGGCTTCCGCTACGTGGCGGAGCCGATGCGACTGGTGCTTTAGTTAGATGCTGCGACGGCCCTCGCCGGTAACGCGGCGAGGGCTTTGTTGCGTAAAATCGTCACCGGCAGCGCGCGGACGTGCAGCGTCGGTGTTGCGGGTGGTCGCTCGCGCGGGCTAACGGTGGCGAGCGGGGTCATGCGAGGCCTCGGCCCCAATCCGTGCGCGACGGCGGTTCGGGCTCCCGGCGAGCGAGCGGTCATTGTTGCGCTCGTGCCAGACGATTGTCTCTCCCAAGGAAAGCGCGCAAGGGACCGCGCGTCATCGCTTCGCGATAGCCGCGCAAGTCTTCTTCGTCCATGGCTTGTTTGTTCGGCTGTCCCGCTTCCGCTTTCACAGTGACCTTCGGCCCCAATAAAACCGTTGTGCCGAGGCCGGCGTAAATGTAGCGGTCGCCGAAAGTCTCTTTCAGGATGGCGAAGGCGGGCTCGCCGGTGCAGTGAACCGGAGCGAGATACCGCACACTCCAGTTGTCACGCAACGAGACAGCTATAGTGCTGATCTGGTCGTCTTTCGCCGGCAAGAGATGAGTGCCGCCCAAGACCAGATGTATCGGCTTATTGAGCGTACTCTTGGCCGCCTCGGCGATCTTTTCGATTGTTGAATGACTGCACCCGACAATGAGAACAATTCCGTCGGGCGTGTCGATCGCCAACGAGATTTCCTTCACCTCAAGGTCGACGCCCCAGGTCCCGTTCAGCAGGATCAAATGGAATCCGGGTGCCACTTCGGTCGTCTTGGTTATCCACGTAAAGTTGCCTTCAGGCCACGGGCTGCCGAAACGCAGCGTCTCGGGCGGGCTTCCGTCGAAATAACGCATGTCCGAAGGAAGCGACTCGTTGCGCCTATAGAAAGTGCCCGGCAAAGCCGCGCCGAACACTCCGAAGTTTTCCTGCGGCGCATAGATCTTCACGCCGGGGTTGATCTTCAAAAGATGATTTAACCCGCTCGTGTGGTCGCCGTGGCGATGGGAGACGACTGCGAAATCCAACTGCTTCAGGTCGATACCCTTGGCCTCGACATTATGCGCGAAGATCTCCGCATTATTGCCGGTATCGAACAAGATGCGCTTGCCGCCATATTCGATCAGCGCGGAAAACCCCCAGTCTTTCTTCATCGTCGAGGTCTTGCCGAAGGCGTCGTAAAGAACCGTGATCTGCCCCGTGCTCGACTGAGCGTAGGCCGCGGAAGCGCCAATCGCTGCGGCTGAAACCATCGTCGCAGCAAGCTTAACAAAGACATGTCGAGTCATCGCATAGCTCCCTCGACGTGAGTGCGTCACCGCGCATGCCAATGCGTGGCGTGGATGTTGGAAGGCCCGCAGGAGAAAGTCTTGCGGCGAGGATGAACCCGCCGATGGCACGTTCGCCGCTCCGCCGCGACGGTTCGCCATGTCCCGCTGCAAGGGCGTCCCGCTGCAAGGGCCGCTGGCAAAATCTAGCCGATTTCCGGCGCCTGAGAAATGGCTTGGATCGCAGAGACCGGTGCACTCCTGCGCTGGTAACGCCTCGGAACCATATGCTATTATATTTGTTGTGCCGTTGGTTCCATCACCGATGGAGGACCCAATGTGTTGGGAAGTCGATTACAAATTCTTCGCTGAGCAGAAGAAAGCGCAGGACGCTCGGATCAAGCAAGAAAAACGTGCGGGCGTCATCGATGGGCTCCTGAACCAAGCCAATGAACAAGGCGAGAAGACCGAAGTCGAGGCAACTCCGGTCAAAGAGGTTGCACCCGCAAAATAGTCGCTGCGCCCACAGCCCCGCTCCGGCGGGGCTGCATCTATCATCTGAATTCAGTGTCCTGAACACTCGGCCATATCCGTTCACTGGCGCTCACGCGGATCGTCGTGAGGATCCAAGTATTCGAGGCCCAACGGACCGATGGCCGTTACCTGGGTGACGTACTCACCGGATTTTGCCCAATGGAAGTGGGACGTATTGCCGGGCAGAACAATGACGCTGCCGGGTGGATACGCTTTGACCTTGTCGCCGTCGAACTCATCCCCCAGGCCGATGTAGAAGACGCCCGACATGACGGTGTAGATTCGGTCCTCAGGGTGTTTGTGCGGCATGAGCTTCACGCCTGAGGGCACTTTGACCCTGATCACGTAAGGTCCCGCTTGAGTGGGCTCTCCAACAAGCACGGCCAGTCGGGCCGACGGCGGGAACGCTGGGAACGGCTTCCAGTCGATGTCTTCCGGCAGGATCGATCTGAAAACGGCTTGGCCTGGTTGGTGCGGTCGAGGCATTGCGATCCTCCTTATCTGGATGTGTTGCATCGTGGGAGCCAACTGGCGCCTCGGATCAACTTGGCGTCCAATGTGATCGCGGCGTTGAGAACCGCGGTGCTTGACGAACCGGGCTGTCGAAATACGCGCCGATGAGCCTCCACATCTGAGGCCTTCTCGTCCCCGATTGAGCGCGGAGCCGTGGTTCGCAGATCGGATCGGGTGCGCGCGGCGCGTGTCCACAGATCAACGGACCGCCACATCTCGACCTCCTGATGCACAGTCGGTCGCTCCACCGCTAACGCTACATCCGTTCGTGGTTAGGTCAGCGAAAAATTGCGTAAAGAACCGATGAAATTTTCGGCACAATCGACCAAACATGCGCGCGTTGCGAAGGCACGGGCCGGAGATGTGATGTGCCACTCGCGTCAGCTCGGCGAGCCGACGCCGCAAGTCTGTGTCGGCGCGAGTTCGAGCCGCGCTATCGCGCGCCGTGGCGCTGCCGACGCGCGCTTGTCTGCTTGCCGTCGACGCGTCGCACTTGCGGCCGCAGCCGAACGATCTTTACGATGTTGACCGGAAGCAGCACGGCGTGAAGAAGAAGCACGGGATAAAGCTGTCCTGCGATGCCGTAGAGGATGAATAGGACATTGCTTGCGATCGCAAGCCCCCGCAACGGCACGATGGTATCCATGCAAAAGGTCGCCAGGACCATAAGCGCCGCTAGATATCCCACGAAGTCGATCCAGGACATTGGGCAATCCTTTGCCGCTGCAGCGCAGATGAAAAAAGCAGCGCGCTCGGCCCCGAAGCTCTTGGCCCGGGCGCCTGGGCTTCGTGCGACTTAACGGGTGCGTTGGTTTCTGTCGGCCGTCGCCGTCACCGCGGTTGCAGGCGGTTCTTTGGGTCCGTTGGCCGAGTGCTGGCTCAGGCTCACCAGCGCAAATAAGGTCAGCGTACAGGCGCTATAGACGACCAGCACACCCCAGGCCCAATTTCGCGCCACGCGGCGGTCTTCCGCCGTCAGCGCGCGCCGTAACCTGTGCATCATGGGAGACTCCATCGGTGCAAGGACGATTATCCCTCCTGACCGATCTCCCGAAGGTGCGGCGCTTCACAGAAGTCTCGAGTCGCGCTTCTTCTTTTTTGATGGTACGCGGAACAAGCCGTGTTCGGTTTGATGCAAGCTATGCGCCAACTCGGAATCGCACTAGATCCAGTGACGGCGCGATGGGCGAGGTTGTAGCGCGCACGTTTCTCAGAATTGTGAACGGCTCGCGCAATCCCATGAATTTTTCCACGCGCGCTGCGCAGGACCGAAATCATGACGGCGGATGAGGCAGGCTGGCGTAACTTGCGGCGCAGTGCCGCGATCGTGAGCGAAATTTGCGCAACGCCGCGTCTCCGTGACGGCATAATCCGCGCGCAACAGGCGCTGCGGTAAAATTCTGCCGGTGCCGTCTTGCTGCATAGTCTTTAGCTATAGATTGAAGCGCACGTGGCGAGTTGTGGCTCGTCGCCGAATGCGCCGCCCATCAATTGACCACGCGCGCAAAAAATTCATGCGATCGAGCATTGGCTATCACAATTCTGAAGAGTTGCGCCGGCTTATGGATCGTGGATGACTAGCAGGGGTCGAATCCATACCCAGCAAGCTGGATGGGTTCGACATAGCCGCCCAGCCAAGACCCACCATGAAAGGAGTCACCGATGAGCTGGAAGACTAAAACGTTGCCCGTTGTTTTCGGCCTCATCGTCTTGTCGGGGTCTACCGCATCGAGAGGCGAGGAGAGCCGCGATCCTTCGCATTTCACCTATGCACGGCTCTATTGCGCACCCGACGGAAATACGCACTTTCAGGACATGACGGTCGATCTCCGCAAGACGGACTTCGCGCCGCCGGCGCCTCCAATCCACATCGGTAGCGACTTTGCGGCTTCGCGCGCGTTCTTCGGAGGATTTGACGCGGGCTGGGGCGCTCGGGACCTGGAAAACCGCCTCAACCATCCTACGCCCGCAACGCAATTCGGCATCGTCCTGCAAGGGATCTTTTCCATCACCACGACCGACGGTGAGACGAGGCGGCTTCCTCCCGGCAGCGTGTTTCGATTAGAAGACACCTCGCCCTGCAAGGGGCACATCACCGTCGTGGGCGACCAGCCCGGATTCCTGATGTTTGTTCGCTGAGTGCGGGGCGGCGAGCGGCAATGTCATCCCATCACGACCATTAGAATCGCGATGCTCGGCCTGCGCCGGCTGCGCCTCCAATCGCCTTGCAAACCTCGGCACCGCTGCGAAGCGACGTGGTGCGCCACAACCGACCACGCACTAAGATATTGATGTGAATTCGGTTGGTCCATGCTTAGGCGCGGAACATATCCGCGCGCGCCTTAAGCGCCTCGAAACCGGCAGCAAGATCCTCCACACGCCAGATTTTCGCTGTGGCCACCGTAAGGCCGGGCGTGCCGGCCGCTACCTCAACCTCACGCATGTCCCGCAAGGTGACAGGATTGCCGGCATTCCCCAAAATCGCTAACCGGCGAAGAGCAGGGACAACGTCGCGCAAGAGTTCGGGTCGTTTGCCGGCAAGATCGCCGTGCCAAAGCGATAGGCCCGGGACATTGCCGTCCGGTCGCGCCAGACTCACGATCAGGCCAGTGCCGACCGGGTCTCCCCCCGCGAAGACAATCGGGATGACCGATGTCGCCCGCTTTGCGAGAACACTTGCGGTTCCCCGGCAAACAATGACATCGACTTTCTGCCGGACGAACTTGGCAACGATCTCGGCTGCGCGCTCGCTGCGTCCCTCCGCCCATCGAACCTTGATCGCGGCGGCGCGCCCCTCGATCCAGCCGACTGCATGCAGCCGCTGCACGAAAGCGGCGACCCCCTGGCTCTCAACCAAAGCCGTCGTCGGGCTTGAGCACCCGATGGTTGGCAGCGCCTGCTGCGCGCGCGCCGCGAGCGGCCAGGCGGCGGCCGCGCCGCCGAGAAGCGTGATGAATTCGCGCCGTTTCATTCGATCCCCCCAAACTCATCCGCCAACCATTGGTTGGATGGTGCCCCATGTCTTCCGGCACGCTGCCAATCGCTGACGTGAGCAAGCAAATAAGCCCCGCGTTGGCGGGGCTGAATTCACAAGAACCAGCGAAGGTCAGCACCGCATATGCGGTACCGGTTGACAACTACGAGCCTAGCGCTGCTGTTGTCGTCGCGATGTGATAGCGATCACAAAAATGCGCTTTTTTGCCGAGTGTTGCAGAAGACCCGCCGCCTCATGAGAAACATTCCCTTAACCGCGGGCGCAAGCTCAAGCCGATCGTACCTATCGCGGAGTGCTAGGGCTCGACTGGGTGAGCCTAACCGTAGCCATGGGATGCCTCACCTTTAGGGGGCCTCTGTCTCTCACTCGGCCAATCCAAATTGCCGCTGCAGTTCGAGATTGGCTCTTTCAAAAGTGTCCTTGACGTCGTCTTCGACGACGCGCTCTCCTCCAACGATCTCTGCATTCCAATCGGGGAGGTCGGCCTTTGTTCGAAAGACACGGATATTGAGGTCATCGATGATCGCCCCGTGCTTCTCTTGGAGCGCGGATCGCAGCATGCCCTCGAGCTCCTTGGCCGTCTTTCGAAGTTTGTTCATTCCTGAATCGCGCTCAATCGTTCCCATGCCTAGGCCGTATCTGCTGATGTCCCTTTACCCCGAAAGCCAGTGTGGAGCACCAGTATGCCCATCCGTCGCTGTGTCCGAGGCTGACACTGGCGTCACTTGATTTCGATGTGCGCTGTTCTCCCGCAGCGGATGGTGATCAATCGAGCCGATGGTGCGAGCTATGGTTCTGAGAGTGGCTTCAGCCCCGCCTTTGCGATCGCCGGCGCTGCCTCCGGCGATGCGAGGAAGCGGATCAGAGCACTGGCGGCTTGCGGCTGCTGCACCGTATTGGCCAGCGCCGCCGCGAAAAAAGTCACCGGTTGGACCTCGGCCGGAAGCGTGCCGACGAAGGTAATTCCCGGCACGTGTATCAGTTCGCTCACCTGTTGAAAGCCGATTTCCGCCTCGCCGCGCGCGACCACCGCGGCCACCGGCTCGCCGGACGGAGGTCCTCGCACCTTTCGGCTCTTGCCCGCGACCTCATCCGCGATGCCGAGCTTGGGGAAGAGCGTGGTCGACAGATAGGTGCCACTTCCGCTGTCCGAGTAGGCGATGGATTTCGCCGCAACCAGCGTGCTGCGGAGTGTCTCGACGCTGCTGATATCCGGCTTTGCGGCTCCCGCGCGCACCACCATGCCGATCAGCGAGCGAGCGAGCTCGACCTTGCTGTCGGCGCGCACCAATCCCCGCTTGCCGAGCTCGTCCGCGGCCCCTCCATCCAGGATCACGACGTCCGCGGCCTCGCCTCGCGTGAGCCGGGTGGGAATCGCCTCTGGAGAATCGCCCATCGATGGACCGCGCGTCGTGACCAAAGCGGTGACCGCTTGCGCGCTCGAAAGCGGGGCCCAGCTCGGAATAGACTCCATAAAAACCGGCGGAGATCATCACACGCACGTCGGCCGCGGATGCGGCCCCCGCCATCAAAACGGCGGCGACGCCAAGCGTGGGCAACCAGCGAACAATTAAGCTTCGTTTCATAAGGCTGCTGCTGCCGGGCATGGGGTAGGATATCGTAGTCTGATCACCGGCACTGCCGCCTCTTGTGCGCGCGCCGCGAGCGGCCAACCGGCCGCGCCGCCGAGCAGCGAGATGACCTCGCGCCGCCTCATTCGATCACCTCGTCGGCCCGCGCGATCAGCGTCGGCGGAATGGTCAGGCCGATCATGGAAGCAGTCTTCAGATTGATGATCAGCTCGAATTCAGTTGCCAGTTGCACCGGCAGATCGGCGGGCTTGGCCCCCTTCAGAATCCGGTCGACGTAGCCCGCCGCACGCTCGAACAATATGCTGAGATTCGCGCCGTGGATGATGAGGCCGCCGACATCGGTATATTCCCGAAACGGGTACACCGCCGGAAGCTTGCTCTTCCCCAGAGCAGCCGCGATCTCCCCCCGCTGGGCAAGCAGCAGAAGGTCGGGCGCAACCAGGACTCCGTCCGGATGCGTCCGCTCCAGTTGCAGCAAAGCACCCTTGATGCCGGCACCACTTTGGATGTCAACCACGTCGACCGCCACCCGTAATTGTTCGGCAGCAGGGCGCAGCTTTTGCAGCGACACATCGAGTATTGGGTTCGCAGAATTCGCCAGCATGCCGACCCGAGAGAGATGCGGAAGGAGGTCTTTCAGCAGCTCCAGTCGCTTGCCGTCCAAATCGACATTCTGCGCGGCGAAGCCGGTGATATTTCCGTCGGGACGCGCGAGGTTCGAGACGATACCGACGCTGACCGGATCGCCAATGGCGCCCATCACCACGGGAATCGTGCTGGTTGCCTGCTTCGCCGCCAGCGCGGCCGGAGTTCCCCATGTCACGATCAGGTCGACTGGGAGCGCCGCAAGTTCGGCGGCCATCACCGGGTAGCGCTCGTCACGACCTTCTGCAAAGCGAGATAACAGTCGTATATTCTGGCCTTCGGCATAACCATAGTCTCGCAACTTGCGTACAAACCTATGGATCGGCGGTAAGGGTTGCGACGCAAGAATCCCGATGGTCCGCACACGCTCGCCCTGCTGCGCGTGCGCCATGAGCGGCCATGCGATGGCCGCGCTGCCGAACAGCGATATGAACGCACGTCGTCTCACAGGCTCCCCTCCTCGGGCTGGGGCGCCCTCACCCTAGCACACCGTTGCGCGAGGATGCTGCCGTGCGTCGCAGCCCCACTTGTGCGAACCGCCGAGCGTCAGCGGCATCAATTCGATGGGTGTTCCGAACTGTCCGCTGCTTCACGCGCTGATCGGTCGGCGTCCGGACGCGGCGTCAATGTCCGCGCAACCTCGCGGGCGCAATCCGCGCTGCGCACGATTTCGTCGAGGTAGGGCAGCACCCTGTGCCCGAGACCGGTCAACGCGATTGCAGGCTTCCGGTGAAACAGCGCCCCGCCCAGATCCCGCTCCAGCGCGCTGATGGCGGTGGTGAGCGAGGGTTGCGCGATGCCGCAGCGGCGGGCTGCGCGGGTGAAGCTGAGCTCCTCGCACAGCGCCAGGAAGTAATGGATCTGCTGCATTTGCAATGTCGCCTCCCGTTGCTGAGCAGTGCAGCCCCACCACCTGACCATCGCGCCGATGGCTCGGCTGGCCGGTTCTGCTCCATGCTCAGCCTGTCACAGGCCGATCGGCCGGTCCTTGGGGCAGACCTGAATCGTTCTGAATCGAGCTGGGACGCCTCCACCGGCCCCCGCCGCCAGCGCGCTGTCCGCTATACCTCCGATAGCGACCGAACTGGCGCCTCGCATTGCACCCACGCGATGCGCGAATCGCGGACTCAATCCGCCGCAGCAAACGAGCTGGACGGGCGGCAGCAACGACGCTGGGGTGGTGAGGCCAAGCGCCTCGGCGGGGGTCCGATTGCGCAGGGCTTACGGAGCGTTCCGGCTGCAGGAACTATCGGGTTATTTCAGGCGAGCTCCGCCCGGGAGGAGCGTCGACAACGACGCTGTCAAAATCGATGTCCATCTTTCCATCGACGATCGGCTTGCGCGACAGCATTTCCGAAGGCGCATACCACGGCTGCTTCTCGACGACGCCGTTCTGAACCGCTTGTGCGACCAATTTTCCGATCTCTTCACCCTCCAAAGGGGCCAGCTTCTTATCGGCATCATACCTGTAAAGCTGAGGACAATAATACAACGCATGGATCCGTGGATCGTATCCTTCCAGAACGAGGTAGTGCTCGGGTCGCATAAAAATATTGTACTTTGTGACGACTTTCTTTTCCAAGGTCGCCAATGCAACCCGAAGCTTTTCAGCCGATGGGCCGACGATGGTTCCAGCCTCCAATAGAATGATCCAGTCCTTTTTGGCGATGTTGTCCGGATGGACCGGGATGTAGTGGATTGGCACATTTCTTCGGAAGAGACCCATTGTCCTTAACTTCTCCCATCGCAAGTTGCACCAGGACGCCAGAGTATCCGGTCGTTGACGCCAGTACAACCTAACCGGTTGCGCCGCCGCTTGGTCAATCGTCTCGGTCGTATCCACCCGCACCGACGAGCAGCGCGCTGGTGCCCGCTTGCGCGATCATCGTGAAGGCGGGCCACGTACTTCGAAAATCGGTGCGGCCGCGATTGAGGTTCGGCGATAATCTACCATAGCGTTGTTTCCTGGGAGTTGACCCTCCTTTAAAATGAAAGGGCCCGCCCGGTTCAGGGCGGCTCCCAGTTTCTGGTAGCCTTAGTTTCAGCGGAAAAAGCCGATGATACGCCTACTGCTCACTTTTCTGGTGTGTGCCGTGACTGCGTCGCAGGCGGCTGCACAGAACAGCGTCAGCCAGACATTGTTCGGACTCAGTGAGGATCAACGGAACGAAACCTTCACGCGCCTGCTCCAAGATAACAATGCGAAATGCGACCTGGTCATCCGCACGTTATTTAATGGCGCTTCGGGGGAGCTCGATGTCTGGGAGGCGCTATGCCGAGATGGAAATTCATATTCGGTCAGCATCCCGCCAGAACCAAACGCCGCTATCGAATTGTCGAGCTGCCGTGAGCTGCTGGCAACAAGCAAAATGCTTTTGGAGGGGGCGCGCAGCAAGAGCAAAGCTATTGGTTGCAGGATCACATCAGTAGAGAGACCCATTGAACGTCATAACCACCGACGTCACAGGGCCACGGAGCCCAAACCACAGACATAGACTTGGCGTCCCAACATGCGAGACGGGTACGGCCGTCCACGCTTCCCAACGAACGCACGACGGCCATGACGCACGCCGTCTTGCGCTATCCGCTCGCGACTTCCTTGAACCGGCGCAAGGTCTCGATGTGATCGTCGAAGTTCAAGATGCGGTACATGGGGTACAACATGACCATGTCGGCGCCGAGTCGACGCCATCCGTCCGCCGCCGCCGCCCAGCCTTGCGGATCCGCGCCATGCATGCGCAGCCAGCCCTCGATGCCGAACTTGGCAGGATCGCGTCCGAACGACTTGAGCTGTTCCTGCAACGCGGCGAGCTTCTGCTCCGCCTGCGCGTCAGCCGCCATGATCGGCATCCAGCCGTCGCCGAGCCGGGCGGCACGCCGCACCGCGGCGTCTGACGAGCCGCCAAACCAGATCGGGATCGGCCGTTGTACCGGCGGCGGCACGATGCTGACGTCGTTGAGATCGTGGAAGCGCCCTTTGAAGCTCACGAGGCTCTCCGTCCACAGACGGCGCAGCACCTTGACTTGTTCGGCTTGGCGCGCGCCGCGCGTCGTCCACTGCGCGCCCAGCGCTTCATACTCGACGTGGTTCCATCCCAGGCCGATGCCGAGCCGCAAGCGCCCGCCGCTCAACAGATCGACCTCCGCCGCCTGCTTGGCGATGAGGCCGGTCTGGCGCTGCGGCGCGATCAGAATGCCGCTCGAGAGCCGGATGGTCTTGGTGACCGCCGCCAGAAAGCCGAGCGTCACGAAGGTCTCGTGGAAGGGCGCCTTCTCGTTATAGAGCGGAACCCAGCCGTCCCGCGCCGTCGCGCCGAAGACGTGGTCGGGGACCTCGATATAGGCGTAGCCGAGTTCTTCCGCCGCCTGCGCCCAATCGCGGATCTTCGCCGGATCGCTGCCGATATCGAGTGACGGGAAGAAGGCGTTGAGCTGCATGTGGGACCTCCAACCGGTTTCGGACGCAGCCTCACGTCGTTCCGCTAGAGCGCGCGGCGTGAAATTGGGCCGCTACGCCGTGCAACTTTGCCGCCATATAAGAATGCTAGTCTCCATTATTCCGCGCTGGACGCGCGTCACGCGGGCGTGTTGCGGCGGTTTCTCGGCTTGTTGGGCGGATTGGGTTTCGGGCGTATCCTTCCCGGCTGGCGCGGCCCGGCGTCCTGTGCGGCCGTTGCGGTGGCCTCGGCGTGCTTGAGCGCGATGGCGGCGCGCCATTTCGCGGGATGGACTCGGCGCAGCGCGCGGAACTGGCGTTTCTCCGCTTCGCTCAACGTCGCCTCGTACGCCCGCCGCGCGCGCGCGTCATAGCGCCAAGCGAGAAGCGCCAACACGGCAAACGCAATCGGGACGAAAGGAATCATACGCCAAGCTATCACGATGTCCGGGCCATGGAGAACCGCACATCGGCTATTTGCGACGATGCTGATGCCGTTTCACACGGACGCGCTCCACGCGTGTCGATCTGCGACCAGATCCGATGGAGGCATGCCATGACTGCCTTGTTTCACGCGGCCGTTACGCGACGTCGTTTCCTTCGCACGAGCGCTGCTGCGCTCGCGGCTAGCGCGCTGCCGTCGGCCGCGCCGGCGCAGGGCGCAAGGTTCCGCAGGTTTGAGATCTCCGATCCGGGAATGCCGCCGCGCATGCTCGACAGCTACAAGAAGGGCATACGCGAAATGCTGAACCGGCCGGCGACGGATCCCCGCAACTGGTACCGCAACGCCTTCCTCCATGTGTTCGACTGCCCGCACCAGAACTGGTGGTTTCTGGCCTGGCACCGCGCCTATATCGGATGGCTGGAGGCGACCATCCGCGAGTTCAGCGGCGATACGGAGTTCGCGCTGCCCTACTGGGATTGGACCAAGACGCCGCGCGTGCCGGCCGCCATGTTCGGCGACGTGCTCGATCCGAACAACGCCGCCTTCATCCCGACCTTCGCGGCGTTCAAGCCGCAGTTCGACGCGCCCGTCACCGCGCTGTGGGCGGCGTTCTCGCCGGCGCAACAGGACGTGCTGGCGCAGCGCGGGCTCGCCAGCACGGCGGATTTTTGGAACGCCGTGGCCGCGGCTCCGGCGGGAATGTTTTTCGAGCAGCCGGCCGCGCGCGGCCTCACCCCGGCGAGCCCCGATCTTGATCGAACCACGAGGGCGACGGTTGCGCTGCCCACCATCAGAAGCGCATTGCGAACGGCGAACTTCGCCGGCAGTGCCAATGGCAGGGACGCGGCTGGGTTTGCCAGCGCGCAGGCGGCAAGCCACAACGATCAGAGCCGGGAAGGCATTCTGGAAAGCCAACCCCACGACAACGTGCACGGCGCGATGGGAGGCGCGGCGCACAACGCCTTCATGGTGTCGTTCCTATCGCCGGTCGATCCGATCTTCTTCCTGCACCATGGCAACCTCGATCGGCTGTGGGACGTGTGGACGCGCAGGCAAGCGGCGCTCGGACGTCCGACGCTGCCGCAAGGCGCGGATCTCGCGGCGTGGTCGAGCGAGCGGTTCCTGTTCTTCAGCGATCCCAGCGGCCAGCCTGTGGCGAAGACGAGCGCGGGCGATTACGCCGCGATGAGCGTCTTCGACTACGACTATTCATCCGGCTCGGGCGAGGATGAGGTGCCCCCTCCCGGGACCCCGGTAGCGGCGGTGCCGGCGACGCGCGCTTTCAGCGCGCAGATCACCTCCTCGACCATCGGCGCCGGCGTGCCGGCGGGCGGTGTCGCGCAGGTGCCCGCGGCCGCGCTCGAGGCGGCCGCGCCGCAGGCGCCACCGCGCGTCGCCGAGGTCACGTTGAACCTCGGGCCCGCCGACCAGGGTCGCCGCTTCCGCGTCCTGGTCGCGCCGGCGGGCGGGGGCAACCCGATCGAAGCCGGCGGGATCACGATATTTAGCCATCACGTCCACGGTCCCACCACCTTCACCGTGCCGCTGCCGGAAAATCTCGCCGTGACCGCGGCCGCCCCTGGGGCGAGCGTTCCCCTCGACATCCGCGTCGTCCCGCTCGAAGCGGCGCCCGGCGTGGCGCTCGGTCCACGCGAGCGCGCGACGGCGACGTCGCCCCAGGTCGCCAAGATCACCGTGCGGACGAGTTGACGACAAGAATGCGGCGGTACCTCGCGATCGCGGCGCTGGTGGCGAGCGTTCTCGCGTCCACGACAAGTGCGCGCGTCGCCGAGGAGGCGGCGGTGATCGAGCTTGCCGCGCCGCGTGCGGCCGCTGGCAGCGAATCCGTCGAGCTTGCGGTCACGACCGGGGCGCTGCCGCCGGGCGCGCGGCTCGCGCTGTCGACCGAGAACGGCGAGATCCTCGGCGCGGTGGCGCCTTACGCGCCGGGCTCACGCTCCACCACGGCCACGGTGCCGGTCCCGCGATCCGCCATCGTCGACGGCCGGCTGCGGCTGCGCGTGGAGGTGTTGGAGCCGGGCGCGCCGCCGCGCCCGCCCCGGCCCGGCGAGGTTCAACGCCTCGAGCTCATGCCTCGCAGCGAATGATTCCCCCTGCCGCCTACCGGCTTGCTGAATCGGCGACCGCCGAATCTCACCCTTTCCGCTGCGCCTTGATCTCGTTGAATTTGGATAAAGCGCGCTCGAATTTGTCGTTGAACAGCCACATCGCCTCGAGAATTTCGCCGTAGGTCGCCGACGTTTTCGCCCTGTCGGCGCGGCCGAAGGTGAAGATGCTGTTGTTGCGCAGATAGGCCATGACCGTCGGATCGGACACTCTATATGTGACCAGGTTGGCGGATTTGAGCGCGGACTTGGTCGGGCTCGGAATGATTTGGATGAGCTCGAAGAGCTTCATCTGGTCGATCGGATTCGGCAATGCTTTCACGATCACCGGTATGTGCGGGAAAACGTCCGCGTGCGCGTTCATGAGGCCGTCGCGCACGGCGGTCCAGTGATTGTAGCGATGATCGAGACTGCCGGCCCGCGCCTCTTCCTTTTCATCGCGCGCGTTCAGCGCCGGATCGAACGCGGCGATCGACGATTTGATCGCCGCCCATTTCCTCTGGCCGCTTTGATCTTCGGATACGCCGGTTTGCAGGCTGCCCTTGTACTTATTCGAGCGCGCATTCCCCATGTTCTGCGTGCCGTTCGTCTCGGCGAAAAAAATGCCGAGGCTGATGCGGCCCGCTGCTTGCGCATGGACCGCATCGAGGCCCTTGGCGCGCGCAATCGCGGTTGCGAGCTCGACGACGTCGGCAAATGGCGTATTCGAGTTTTGCGCGTTGCCGGGCGGCGCCTGCATGATCTTGAAGAGATTTGCATACTCCTCGAGCAGCGGCTCGTTGTCGGCATCGAAATACGCCGGAGGAATGCCGAATTTGTTGGGCCTGCCGATTTTGGCGGGAAGCGCGTCGGTGAGATCCTTGTACGCGCTCAACATGGCGTTGCGCGCAAGATAAAGCGCCTGTCCCGGCAAATTCGGCAGCGGTTGATTCGAATCGATCTGCGCGCGCCGCGTCCGCAAGATCGACTTGAAGTCGTTGACGGCCTTGTCGTACGCGCTGAGCGCTTCCGACTGCGATGGCGTGAGCGCGGCCGGCTGAGCCCATGCGGGGGAGACGAGGCCGAGGTTGCCGATGGCAGCCGGGACGCGCGCCGCGACCGCGTCCATGATCGCGTCGATGACGCTGGAAACCGCCGGCGCGATCAAAAGGGCGAACGCAAGCGCTGGCGCGCGCGCGGTTGCACGCCGATAGTTGGTCGATTCAGCCCCCTCATCTGCCACTGTATGCGTGCTCCTCATAGTGCAGCCCCAGCCAGTCCATGCCGTAATCGTTTTGCGGGTCGCGCATGATGGTGTGGACGTGATTGGGTTCCTGAACGGCGAATTCGACGATCAGCCGCGGTCCATGCACCCGATAGTAGAAGGGGCTGCGAACGTCGTTGGTGGGGCCGCGCCAGGAAAAATGCAGTTGCTCGAGGCCAGCCCGTTGAATGGCATCGAGGTGCCGCTCGGCCGCGTCGGTATCGGCGTTGTGCACGTACTCTTCGACCAACGCGAGCAGCAGTTGCTTTTGTGGCGCCTCGAGATCGCCGGCGGGAAGGCCCTCGAATCGGCTCAGGCTGTTGCGCCGGCCGACGCCCGTGAGCACGTCGGAGAAAAACGGCTCGGTGGACACGATGGCGACCTTGGCCTGCTCCGGATGGAGCGAGCCGACGAGATTAAGACCATGCAGCCCTTCGTGACTGAGCACCGCAAAACCGGCATATGGTCCGGTCAGGTCCTCCAACGGTTGCGCGCCCAGGAACAACGGCGCCGCCGTCACGCGGCCGTCGGCGCAGGTGAAGGTGGCGCCGAGATGATGGCCCGTGAGCAACCAAGCCCATGCTTTGCCGCGCACCGGCTCGCCGAAGATCGCAACCCAATAGTTTGCCGATCCCATGCTCTCGATGGCGTTGCGTCCGGCCCGCGGTCGTGGCGGATTATGTTGCAGGTATTCCAGTTCCGCCGCCCGCAGAATATCGTCGTGACGCATGATCGCTGCGATCTTGTGGTAGCCCTGGCTGCTGGTGGACGCGCGCAGGAGATCGTGCAGCCGGCGCCTGCTGTCCACGCCGAGCGCGCCGATATTCACTCCAACCCGCGGAACAAGCGCGACCGGCAGATTGCTCGGCGTCGTCGCGCATGCGCCATGCGGCATCGGTGTCGGCGGTGGAAGGCGGTTGGCCCGCGCTCTGCGCAACGGCTTCGCGCAACTGCCGGGCCAGCAAAACCGCGGCGGCAACGCTCAACCCGAAATGTCGTCGGTTCATGGCGCCTTCCCGCTATTTCTGAATGACCCGCGCGCTTTGACCTTGCTGAGCCTAACGCTCGCTTCATCCAACGGACATTGCGCTCCGATTAATTCCTCGTAACAAATGCTCGGCGACCATCTTTCGACACGTGAACAACAATATCCTCAGCTGGCGCAAGCAATGATGACCGCCTCTCGGCAGTTCCTGACTGAGCGCCGTGGACCCTAGTCCCTAGCTCGATCGGCGAGCGCCCCCTTTATCGCGAGCCACCGCCGAAGTAGCGGCTGGCATCGCGAATCAAATATGCCCGGATATTCGGATCGGGATCAGCGCCCAGAACGATAGCGCCGGCCTGACCGCAGGGGGTCCAACAGACAATATTTGCTTTCGGCGTATTGCGCGGCATGACCGTTATGCCCGGTGTCGGGTTCGGATATTCCTGCTCGACATAGGTGCCTTGTCTGTTCGCCTTCCGAGCGTCGGCAGAGGAAGAGACCGAAATGCCGAGAGCGCAAACAAGCAATCCAAGCAGGACTGACGTCTTGTTGTTGCTGGCAATGACCATGGAATTTCTCCCTATCCGCGCCGGGAAACTCGGGCGCCTATGGCCGGCGAAGCCAGTGGAACCTTGCTCGCAGTGAGTGGCTCCTGGTCGCTAGAGCAGTGCCACAGCGGCTGGAACTCAAAGCGAATGGGATCCGTCTCACGCGGTTTCCCGTCCAGGTCTAAGACCCCGCTATACCATATCGACACGGGAAGGATCACGCGGGCGGCAAGCCGGGCGCTACGACTTTGGTCGGCGTGCGGTTGTAATTCACAAGGAATTCCAATGCCTTGTGATGCATTTGAACCAATTTGCCTGCCGGACGACTAATAAGACGGGAACAGGGAGGCGTACCATGCAAACAAAGCGGTATTGGCTGGACTACGATCCCGTCGCGCTCGCAGTGCTCGTGATCGGTATCGGCGCGATTGAACTGCTCGCTTTGAGCATTTGACCCCGCGGCCTCTCTTACCGTTCGAGGCGAAGGGGCTTTAGATCTGTTCGCGCATCGCCCCGCGGCAAGCACGCCGCGTCGTAAAGAATTCAGCCGTTTTCACTCGATCACCTCGTCGGCAGTCCGGCGGACCTAGCCGCGAGCCAGCGCGCGATCTCGGGCCAAGTTTGTCGCAGCGTGGTTGCTCCCATGAACAGCCCGAGATGCGTGCCAGGCGTGATCTCCGTGCGGAGCTCTTTGCTGCTAACAAGATATCTGGCCGCGAGCAACTGTTCGGCAGCGACGACCTCGTCGTTGCGTGCCGCGAGCAGGAAAATTGGGCCTCGCACCATCGCGAGATCGATCGGGCGGCCGAGTGCCGCGAAACGGCCCGTTGCCAGCTGATTGTCTTTATAGAGCCATTGGACAACCTCAAGATAATAGGTGCCGGGGAGATCGATGGGGCGCATGTACCATTCGCGAAAGCGCGCGATCAGTGCAGAGCTGCCCGGCATATCATCCGGAACCTGTAACAGGTCACGAATTGCTTGCGGTTCGAGCGGCGGATGTCTCCACAGCTGCAGCAGATGCGCGCCGCGGACGCATCCACCGCCGACCTCTACCAGTTGTTTGGCCATGGACGCCGGCGCGCTGTGGGCGAGCCGAGATAGCTCGGATTCGCCGGCGTTGATGTCAACCGGTGCTCCTGCCAGAACAAGCCCGCGCACCTTGCCCGGGTAGCGCGCGGCATAGACCAGCGCCATCCAGCCGCCTTGACACACCCCGACCAGATTGGCGCAGCCGCCGAGCTCGTCCACCACGACGTTGAGATCGGCGAGGTAGCTGTCGATCGAAAAGAAGCGCATGTCGGGGCTCGCCGAGCGCCAATCCGTCACGAATAGATTTCCCAGCCCGGCCATTTGCAGCGCCGCGACGAGACTGTGGTCGGGCGCGAAATCGGTCAGCGTGGCGTCATGCAGGGCCAGCGGCGCACAGACCAAGGTGGCAATGCCGTCGCCGTCCGGCGAGAACTCGCGCAGCCGCATCGAGGGCAATTCGAGCGCGACGCGGTTCGGCGTAGTCCACCGCGGCTCGCGCGGCACGGAGTTCGAGGGGTCCCCGGCGGCCAGCTGCGCAAGTTCCTTGGCGAACGCCGAAACCATCTCGCTCGCCGTCGCCGCGGCGAGTGCCGGCCACAGGAAGGGCGTCAAAGGAACCAAGGCGCACCGTCGTTGTAATTGTCGGTCCAACGCGCCCGGGCGCGCGGCGCGTCAGTTGGTCGGCACCAGGTTGACGTCTTTCGCCAGCTTGACGATCGCCGCCACGTCGTCGCGGTAGAATTTGCCGAACTCGTCCGCCGTCATCGGCATCGGCTCGACCCCGAACGTCGCCAATCGCTCCTGCACGGCCGGCACCGCGAGCGCCTTCTGCGTTTCGGCGTTGAGCCGATCGACGATGGCGCGCGGGGTCTTCGCCGGGACGGCGAGACCGCCCCAGAACAGATACTGCGCGTCGGGATAGCCCGCCTCCACCACCGTCGGAACGTTCGGCAGCGCCGGCGCGCGTTTCGCCGTGCTCACGGCCAGCGCCACCACCTTGCCGTCCCTGATGTTGGGCAGCGCGGGTGCGATCGGCAGATAGTAGAAGTCGACGCGCCCGGTCATCACCTCGGTGAAGGCCTCGACCGGACCACGGAACGGAATGTGCTGGACGTTGATGCCGGCCGCGAGCCGCAATCGCTCGGCGGCCCAGTGCGAGGCCGAGCCCAGCCCGGCGGAGGCAAAGTTCAACGCGCCCGGCTTCGCCTTGGCGGCGGCCACCAGGTCGGCGACGGACGTCCAGCCTTTCGCGGGCGCGGCGACCAGCACGCTCGGCTGCACGCCGAACAGGGCGACTGGAACGAAATCGTGCAGCGGATCGTACGGCAGCGTCTTGTAAAGTGCGACGGCAGAGCCCTGCGAGGACGTCAACAGCAGGATCGTGTAGCCGTCCGGATCGGCCTTGGCCACCGAGGCGGATCCGATCGTCCCTCCGGCGCCGGTGCGGTTCTCGATCACGAAGGACTGGCCGAGCTGCTTCGAGACCTGATCGAGCACGATGCGTGCGATGGTGTCGCCGGCGTTGCCCGCGCTCACCGTGCTGACGGCCAGAATCGAGCGGTTGGGCCAATCCTGAGCGAGCGCAGCAGGCGCTAATGTGATGAAAGCGGCGCACGCGATGGCGCCGCACGACATGCGCAATGACATCGCAACCTCCCTGGAATGCCGCCGAAGTTCTGATCGACTTCGTTGGTCACGTTTTTCGTCGGTCACGTGGGGGCGGTGGGCCGCACCTCCCGATCTCGGGCCAGCCCTCCACCGTGACGGGCCTATGATGCTCCCGATCGGGGCGCACGGGCAACCGGCGGCGTGCGCCCTGCGCTCGTGCGTCGCATGGGCGCCCCGTTGCCTCTTTTTATCGCGGCCCTCTCTGGCTAAAATCGCAGGCGTAGAGCGACCGAGACGCCCATCGTAGGCGTCCGGCACTTCAACCCAACTCATTCTCCGGGACCCCTTCGAGCGTCCCGTGTCCTCGCTCCGACCCATGTCGGGCGAAAGGAGTGCCTTCAATGTGTGACTACAGTCTAGACCTCGTCGCATCCCGACCCGCGAAGGTCGGAGACGAACTGGTAACGACGATGTTCGAGAACTCCATGACGCGGGGATTCGCGGCCATCGGGGCGCCGAACGTGGCTGTGTGCCTGTTACCCGGCACGGAGGTCGCGTTCGAACAGGACGTCAGGTACGAGCGCTTTTTTGCTTTCCTCCCGCACGTCAAGCTCGGGACGAAAGTGGCTCGGTTCCGCCAGATCAACGTGGGCAAGCCGAGGGTGCACCACGATGCGCTGGAGTTCCCCGACGGGGAGACCGTGCTGCTCACCCGCCTGTGCGAAGACCAGCACGCGACCGTGCTGCAGCTGCCGGCTTCTCCGCAGCCCGTGAACGCGGCGGAGCGGCAAAAGAGCAATTCGCTCGTCAGGTAATCGGGCTGCTCACGATCGAGCTTGCCTGGCCGTTGGCATGATAGAAGAGAGCGAGCGGGATGCCGGTCGCTTTCCAGCGGGTCGTGCGCGAGACGGCGAGACGTCTAAGGCCTCGCTCACCTCTGCGCGTGCGGCCGGCGACGCGCGCACGAATGGGGGATCGCCATGAGCTTCAAGACCATTCTGGTGCCGATCGAACAGCACGATCGCATGAACGCGACATTGGAGACCGCGCTCCTGCTCGCGCGCAAATTCGACAGCTACGTCGAAGGGTTCGCCTTGCGCGTTGAGCTCCCCACCGCCTTCGCGGTGGGCGACGTAGCCGCCGTGCCGATACCGGCATTGGAGCACGACATCGCGGAAAACGAGCAGCGAGGCCGCAGCCTCTTCGAGAACTTCATGCAAGCCCATGGCGTGCCGCGCGGAGCTGACACAAAGGCTCTGTCGAGCGGTTGGTTGGACAATGCCCCCGAGGGCGACCACTTTGTCGGCAGCCACGGTCGCCTCTTCGATGTGATTGTCTTGGGTAAGCCCGGTCGCGATCCGCAGGGCCCACGGATGACCACGCTTGAGGCCGGCTTGTTCGAAAGCGGTCGGCCGGTGTTGATTGCGCCGCGGTCGCCGCAGCCCCAGATGGGCACGAATGTTTTGATTGCATGGAATTGCAGCACCGAGCAGGCGCGCACCACCGCCTTTGCGCTGCCCATCCTCAAGCGTGCCAGCCGCGTCGTCGTATTGACGGTTGAAGGCGGAGCGGCGGTGCCCGGACCGACCGGGCAGCAACTGTGCCGCTATCTGCAATTGAACGGGGTGCCGGCAAAACCGTTGACCGTAGGTCTTGATGGCCGCGTGACGGGTGAGGCGGTTCTAGCCCACGCGAAGGCGTTGGGCTGCGACCTCCTGATCAAGGGCGCCTACACGCAGAGCAGATTGCGGCAAATGATCTTTGGCGGCACCACCCGCTACATTCTCAACAACGCGGAATTGCCGGTGCTCATGGCACACTGACCGCTCGTGCCGACGCTCCGACGCTTTAGGACATCGCATATGGCTCGCGCCACGGTGGCGAATGCCGCCGGCGTGTGCCGGCAAATAAGACTCTAGACACCATAGTGTGAGAGCCGTCCGCCATGATGGGAGCTTTGCGCTATAAGGTCTCCCCGGGAGACCATCATGGTCAAACATGGCGCACTGTCGAAATCACATGTGTATAAGCTGCTCCGTTCAAAGGACGCGCGCGTTCGCCGCGCCGCGTTCACGCTCCTGGAGACCAGCAATCCCAGACTCAGAAGAAATAGCGAGCTTTTCATAGAAATCACGCGGTTCATTTGGGACGCGAATCCGAGCTACGACGTTTATCAGGAATTCACCAAGCGCCACTTTCAGGCTCGCTATAAGGTCCACGAGCTCATCGGCGCCCGTCTTAAGATAGAAAAACAAAAGCAACAGAGCGCCGCCGCGCAGGAGCTCGCCGGCAACGCGCGTCGTTGCGAGGGCGGATTTTTCCAGCGACTGTTTCTGCGCCCATCTCGCAGTTAAGGTTGGCGAGCTGGGCTGTCTAAAACCTCGCAGAGGTGCGTGCGCGAGTTGCGCGACGCACGCGGTATCCGCCTACGACGCGAGCGCGGCTGAGGAGGTGTGCAGGTATTGGTTTGCCCTTCGATGTGGTTGCTATGCAACAGTTCGGTGCGATCTCATTATTCGATGGACCTATTCCACACCGAGACGAATTGGCCTTCCTGAGCAGCCTGTGCACGGTGAAGGGGAGGGCTGGGGGATGTCGTATGCAAGTTACTGTCAGGATCAGGCTACCGCCTGCGCGCGACGCGCACGATTGGCGAGTTCACCAGCGATCGTCGCCTACTGCCGAAATCTGCAATTTCGCTGGCTGAGGCTTGCCGCGCAGGCACAAGCGACGGGTGGCGCCCTGGGCCGCGAGAACGCTCCAGCGGCTTCGCTGGGCGACACAACCGCCGCGACATGCCCGGTGGAATACGGGAAGCGGGCCGGAGAGTTGATCGCACGCGGCGCGCGCTCGCTGCACTCGACTTTGCGGCAAAAGAAGTTGGCGGCCGAGCGGTGCGTGAGATGAAGCGCGCTGGTGCCGGATCGTTGCGAGCCATCGGGCCTCACTCGAGCATGCTGCCTTCCTGCGCTGGAGAGAACGTTCAGCGGCAAGTGCGCGGTAGGGAGCAGAGCATGGGTCTCGCGCTTCGCCCGACCGGCCTTAACCCTCCGGCGGACAAAGACCGCAGCGACTACACCCTCTTCAGTGGCGAATTTGCCGTGGGTCGGATTTATGAAGAACGCGGCGCGCCCGCGGATCTCCAGTGGTTCTGGGCGATCACCGGCATTTTTGGCATGCCGGCGGACATGCGGATGGATGGCCACGCGCCGACGCTCGAATCGGCACAGGCACAGCTCGGCGAGAGCTGGCGCAAGTGGCTGGCCTGGGCGAAGCTGGCCGAGATCGAGGGCTAGGGACCTGCCGAGCAGGCAAGCACTACGCGTACGCTTCCGCTGCGCGCGCAGGGCGATGCCTGTTCTCCGGTGCGACCGGTTGCGATTGGGTACGCCTTTATAGTAGGCCCGAGTGGCTCCCCAAAGGATATCCAAGCAGGGCTTGCCGACCCCAGGCGAATTAGATTTTATGCAACTGGCACGATTCAGTTTCAACCTGGGATTCCCGATGCTGTTGTTTCGCTTCTCTTTCCCTATCCAGATCGTCCTGTTGGCGTTCCTTGCGGTGCCGGTGTCGCACGCTTTCGCGCAACGTGTAGACATGTCGATCGGTGATGAACCGGGCGTCATTCCCAATGCTGCCGATGAGCAACTGTCGCCGCAGTTTCGGCGCCAGGTCGTTCTTTACCGCTCCACCGAAGCTCCCGGCACGATCATTGTTCAAACGGCCGAGCGGTTTCTCTACGTCGTGCAGCCGGGCGGGCGGGCGCTGCGCTACGGTATCGGTGTCGGCCGCGAGGGTTTTCAGTGGCAGGGCCTGCTGCACATCACACGCAAGCAGGAATGGCCCGACTGGACTCCACCGCCGGAAATGATCGAGCGGCAGCCGTACTTGCCCCGCTTCATGGCCGGAGGGCCTGGCAATCCCATGGGCGCGCGGGCGCTTTATCTTGGCACCACCGTCTATCGCATCCACGGCACCAATCAGCCGAAGACTATCGGCAGCGCGGTCTCGTCCGGATGCTTCCGGCTGGTCAACGGCGACGTGATCGATCTCTACGATCGAATTCCGGTCGGGACCAAGGTCATCGTCCGGCAGAAGCCGGAATTGTGATCGTACGATGCAACCTTCAGCAGCGAGATAGAACATGCGGAAGCTCTTTGCGCTGAACTTTCGATCCGGCCTGTTGATCGGTTTTGCGGTTGCGATTGCAGTTGCGGCGGCCGCTATCGCTTTCGACCGATACGATACCCAAACTCTCAAAAGAACCGTGCGTCGCGACGCGGTGCTGTGCGGGGTCAACACCGGCCTTCCCGGTTTTTCGAGCGCCGACGAGAAAGGAAATTGGTCCGGCTTCGATGTCGATTTTTGTCGCGCCATTGCGGCGGCGATTTTTGACGATCCCAACAAGGTCAAATTCGTCCCGCTCGACGCCAGCGAAAGCTTCACGGAACTACAGAAGCGCAAGGTCGACGTGCTGTCCCGCAACACGACCTGGAACCTCTCGCGTGAAACCAATTACGCTTTGAATTTTGCGGCGGTCTCTTACTACGACGGCCAAGGATTCATGGTGCCCAAGTCGCGCAACGTCGAGAGCGGCCTCGAGCTTGATGCGGCCAAGGTCTGCGTGCAGTCGAACACGACGTCAGAGCTGAACCTCGCGGACTATTTTCGCGCCAACAATATGAAGTATCGGGAAATGAAATTCGCGAAAATGGACGACGTGTTCAAGGCTTACGATGGCGGGCAATGCGAAGTTTTGACAACCGATGCCTCCCGGCTCTATGCGCTGCGGCTTAAGCTTTCGAGGCCGAGCGATCATGTCATTTTGCCGGATGTCATTTCGAAGGAGCCGCTCGCACCGGTGGTGCGCCACAAGGATGATGACTGGTTCTTGATCGTGAAATGGACTTTCTACGCGATGGTCAACGCCGAGGAGCTTGGAATCACGTCCCAGAACATCGACGAGGCGCTCAAATCCACAAAACCGGATGTCATGCGGTTTGTCGGCACCGAGGGCACTTATGGCGAGGAGCTCGGCCTCACCAAGGATTGGGCCGTGCGGATCATTCGCCACGTTGGAAACTATGGCGAAGTCTATGAGCGCAATGTCGGTGTCGATTCGGATCTCGGCATACCGCGCGGACTGAATGAATTATGGAATGCGGGCGGCATTCTTTATGCTCCACCGATCCGTTAGTTGCTTGCGCTCATTTCGTCGCACACGAGAGGCGGCGCGTTGATCGGCGCCGTGCGCCGCGTGCCGCGGTCTTCGGTGGGAACGGGTCGGGTACTTTTTTGGGAGAGATACGGGGCGGGACGCAACATGGCACCGCAAATAAAAACGTTCCGGAGGACGCTCCCCATGCACAAATATGTCGGGTTTTTCCGGTTCGGCCTTTTTTCCATGATTGCCGCCATGTTGACGGCGAATCCTTCAGCCAAAGCCGAGTCGTACACACTCCCTGGCGAATCCTCTAAGCCTTCGGCTGAGGAGTTTATTGGAACGCGGGGGCTGGTGGGGATCTACTACGGACACTTACCTCGCGATGGACATCCTCGCCAGAAGGTTACGCTCGTCCTGTTAGCAGATCCGGAGTCTGGCGCTCCGAAGGGATATGTGCTGGAAAGAATCGGAGTCGCAAAGATGCCTAACGCGCGGTTTATTACCAAGGGGAGCTGGAAGCTAATAAAGGATCCGAATCGCCCAGCAGCAGTCATCTATGAACTCGACTCAGAAGCTCCGTCAGAGCTCAGGGACTTCTGGGAAGTCGACAAGTCGACGCTTCTTGTCTTAGAAAAAGACCTAAGAGTTCAGCGAAGTGGATTTGGCGACCCATACACGGTGGCCTATGCGCTTTATGGCTTGCAATGTAACCCAGGCCAACGAATGCGGGACTGTTCACACGAGTAGTTTTCGATCAGTACCCAGCAAGTGCGCGGAATCATAAATTTGTGATCGTAGGCCATCGCTCGCTGATGTTCGTTTTGCTCCCGGAAGCGGACAAGTAGCGGGCCTCGGTTGGGTCCGCTTAGTGTCGACCACGTCGCCCGCAGGAAATTGTGCTGGCGCGGGCGTCGGTCAAGCCACCGCGACCGTGGTCTGACGGTATTTCAAATCACGATATTCACCCGATCTCACGGGCGGGTATTTGGCCTTGCCCGCTGGGGCGATGCATTCGATGAGAGCGTCGTAGTTGGGCTGCTGAAAGAAGGCAATGGACAGACGCTTTGCCCGTAACGCCTCCGATGCCGGCGGATTCCCAACCCGGTGAGTGTTGGAAACCCAGCGGTCATTGGTCCAGCGCATGAGGAGATCGCCAATGTTGACGACAAAAGTTTTAGGATCGGTCTCGACAGCGATCCAGTCTCCATTTTTGGCAAGCACCTCCAGCCCGCCTGGAACGCTCTCTCCATTGAGGATCGTGAACACTCCATAATCGGTGTGCGCCCCAGCACGCAACTGCCCCGGCTTGGGCGCGCTCGTCTGCTCCGGATAAAAGTTCAGGCGCATCGCGGTGATGTGCCTGTCAATCTTGTCGTCGAAAAAATGCTCTTCGAGGTCGAGCGCAAGTGCGGTGAGTCGCAGCATCAGCGCGGCGAGTTTCTCCATTTCCGCATAGTAAGCTTGAGCCGCATTGGCAAAGCCCTGCGGCTTGAGCGGCCACAGATTCGGTATGAAATAATTCCGGCCTTCGGGCCCCGTATAGTACGGCTCGTTTGGCCAGCTTTCCCGGCCGAAATGATAGAACTCTTTGAGGTCGGGTGGCGTCGCGCCGGCACTCGCAAGCGCCAGCGCCTCGAGTCCTTGTGCGCGATAACCCCGCGGCGTGCCGGGAACGGGATGAATTGCGCTGCGCTTCCCCTCCAAAGGCAGAGCGAAGAAGGCGTGCGCCTTCGACCGCAGCTGATCCATTGTCGCGATGGGCACGCCGTGACCGGTAATGGTGAAGAATCCGATCTCACGGCAGGTTGCGTCGATCTCACGTGCGACGGCTTGCCTGGATGCAAGCCCACCGCTGCGCGCCGCAGAAAGGTCGATTACCGGGATCTGCTGCATGTTCTTCTCGCCGTAAACAGGCTGTGGTCATTTCCCCACCGTCCACTACCAAGGATTGCCCGGTGATGAAAGCCGAATCGGGCCCTGCGAAAGAAGGCAACCGCCACCACACGGTCCACTGGCATCATATCGCGTGCGAGGACGCGTCCGCGCAGCGAGGGCTGCTTCACTCCCGCTAGCTTGCCCTTCGGCACACCGTGCTTACCTGACGTTCAGGAAGCATCGACTGTCGAGGACAACCGAGTGCACTGGAAGAAGCGTCAGAGGGAGATTGAACGGCTCAGGGCGAGGCACGGCGCCGATCGAAGCCGCATCCGAGAATTCCCTGACCTGAAAGTGGAGCAGCGCGCAGCGCCGTGCTCGAATGGCATGCGGGGCACCACCGCTCGTCGACCTCGCCCTGCGGGAATGAAGCAATTCCCGGTTGGGCATAGTCACAAGCAGGGGCTAGAGCTGATTACGCCCGGTACGGACCTGCAATGGATGGGGGGCAAAAAGACCTGAGCAGGCGGCGACCGCTAGCAACCTCAGGTGAAGGCGCCCCGAAACATCGACTCAGATGTCCTCCATCATCTGGAAACGCTCTTCGTCCGTAACCCTGTAGACCGTAACCCTGTAGAAATCGCGCTGCGGTTTGGGCGCGGCGGTGCCCGAGCTAGAATACGTGCAGGCGATCAGACATGATGCCTCGTGGCCGGTGCAAAGGGGGAGTGAGATGAGTAGAGCATTTTTCGGCTCGGCGCTTGCCACGTTGCTGTTCGCCGGCCAAGCGCCGGCTCAGCCTTATCCATCGCGTCCTGTGACTTTCATCGTTCCGTACGGGGCTGGCGGTCCGGTCGATACTCTGGCGCGACTTCTGAGCGAGCCGATGCGCACGTCGTTGGGCCAGCCGGTCATCGTCGAAAACGTGACCGGCGCGAACGGCACGATCGGCGTTGCTCGCGCCGTACGCGCCGCTCCCGACGGCTATACCGTGAGCATCGGCAACTGGCCCTCGCACGTGGTCAATGGCGCGATTTATACGCTGCCCTACGACATCCGTACGGATTTCGAACCTGTCGCGCGGCTGCCGAGTAATCCCTACGTGGTCGTGGCAAGAAAGGACCTACCGGCCACCGATCTCAAGGGCCTGGTCGCATGGCTCAGGGCCAATCCCGACAAGGCGACCGAAGGCACGGCCGGACCCGGTTCCGGGCAGCACGTCAGCGGGATTTACTTTCAGGAGGTCACAAGGACCCGTTTCCAGTTCGTGCCGTATCGTGCGGGCTCCTCCGAGATTATGCGGGACCTTGTGGCCGGACACATCGATCTCACATTCGATCAAGCAATCACGGCTCTGCCGCATGTGCGCAACGGCGGGGTCAAAGCCTACGCCGTGACCTCGAACAAGCGGCTGGCTGCGGCGCCCGACATACCCACGGTCGACGAGGCCGGTGCGCCGGGTGTGTATATTTCGACTTGGTATGGACTGTGGGTGCCGAAAGGCACCCCGCCTGAAGCAATCCGCAAGCTCACGATGGCCGCAATGGACGCGCTTGTCGACCCAACGGTACGCCAGCGGCTAACCGACCTCGGTCAAGAAATTCCGCCACCGGAGCAGCAAACCGCGGAAGCGCTGGCCGCGCATCAAAAGGCCGAGATCGAGAAATGGTGGCCGCTGATCAAGGCGGCCAACATCAAGGCCGAGTGAGTCCCACGTGGATCTCATCGTCCGCAACGCACGTCTTGCCGATCGGTTATCGGGCGAGCTCATCGATATCGGGGTGGAACAAGGCCGTATCGTCGCCCTCGAGCACGCGCTGGCTGGCGAAGCCGAGGTTTATGACGCCAAGGGATGCCTCGCCTGTCCCGGGCTGATCGAAACCCACATCCATCTCGACAAATCGCGGATCATCGACCGTTGCGCGCCGCAGGAACGCAAAACACTCAGTCCAGTGAAAGGCGTTTCACCATTGAAGGAGGGCATGTCGGTCGAGGACGTGCACGCGCGTGCCGAGCGCACCCTGCAAGACTGCATCAAGCACGGCACCACCCGCATGCGCACGCAGGTCGAGGTCGATCCCGCCATTGGCATGCGCGGCTTCGAAGGCGTGCAGTCGCTGATTGCCGATTACAAGTGGGCAATCGACATCGAGATCTGCGTCTTTCCGCAGGAAGGGCTCATCAATTATCCCGGAACCGATGAGCTGCTAGTCGAAGGCTTGAAACGCGGCGCCACCGTGGTCGGGGGCGCTCCGCGCTACGATAGCGATCAAGCGGGTCAGATCAGGCGCATTTTCGAGCTCGCTCGCGAGTTCAATGTCGACATCGACATCCATCTCGACGTTGGCCCGACCGCCGATGCCATGAACATCTACCTGGTGCGCGAGCTTACGGAACAATTCAAGCGTGGCGGACGGGTCGTGGTCGGCCATATGGCCAAGCTGTCGCTGTTGCCGCCGGAGCAGGTGGCAGCGCTGGCACGCAGCCTGGCGAACGCCGGTATCGGCGTCACCGTCCTCCCCACCACCGATCTCTTTCTCATGGGCCGTGAGCGCGACCACGCCGTCGTTCGCGGCGTAGCGGATGCAAATCTGCTCTGCGAGCACGGGGTGAATTGTTCGCTCTCCTCGAACAACATCCTCAATCCCGCCACCCCCTATGGCGACTGCTCGCTCATTCGCATGGCCAACCTCTACGCCAATGTTCTACAGGTCGATCGTCCCGAGCGGCTGCGCGAGTGTTTCGGAATGCTCACGGATCGCTCGGCGCGGCTGCTCAATCTTGCCGACTACGGCTTTGCCGTCGGCCGCCCGGCTGACATTGTCATCGTCAATGCTGAAAGCCCCGAACAGGCGATTGCCGAAATCGCCCAGCCGCTCGCGGTATTCAAGCATGGACGGCAGACGGTGGTGTGGCACCCGCCGCAACTGCTGAGACCGCGGCAGTACTGAAATCGTGGCGTCCCCCGCGCCAAATCGCCGTCACTGGCTTATGTCGCCTTTCGAATTAACAGGGCAGACCTGCGGCGCGACGCTCATTCCTGCGTTTGCACTTGCACCGGCTCACCCAGCTGCGCCGGCGTGCCGACAGCGATGACGAGATAACGCTTCGGCGTTGTGCCCGTGCTTTGCGTGACCTGTCGAATCGGGCCGATGGTGTTGACGATGGCAGCACCGGCAGGATTGGTCACAAACCCAGCAAGCGGCTCCAATCGTCCGCCGCCTCTTGGATCGTCGGAGAGCGCCAGCACGAATGGTTGCTTGGGCGGCAGTCCGGTCACCGCGGCCTGGACCATTTGCACCAGGCCCTGGTCGAATAGCGTGACCCGCGTTGCCGGCTTGGAGTCCTTACCGGCCAACGTGAGCTGCACGACTTTCGCGGCTACCCCGAGCGGCTGCAGGTTCTGCGTCCCATCTCCTTGTGGCACCGCGTTCGGAACGTAGGCGACGCCTTGCGGCGCTTGTCCCACTGCAGTTGTATCGAGCACCTTGTTTTCGAGCGTGTCGATCGCGGCCGCGCCATCGGCGTTTTCCAGTCCGACATAGACCCGCGTTCCGTCACCCGACGGCCATAAGCCATGGGGCAGGGCGCCCGTTGGGATTGTGGCGACCTGTTCGAAGCTATCGGTCCTGAACACCTTCACCGTATTTAACCCTCCGACCGTCACGTAAGCGAATTGACCACGAGCGTTTCGGGCGACGTTGACGTGATTGGTGATGGGGCCGGTGTCGATCACCTTGATGACGTCGAATGGAGGTCGTGCATTGAACACCATCGTCTTGCCTACATCCTTGAGCGTCAGCCAGACCTGATTGCCGTCGGGTGTCGCAGCGATGTCGGGGCAGAACGGGCTTTCCTGCTTGACATGCCCGATGATCTCGTGCCCGGCAGTGGTAATGACGACGGTTTCTGGACTGAAGCTGGAGCAGACATATCCATATTTGCCGTCGGGCGAGAAGATCGTCATGCCGGGCCCATTCGGCACCGTGATACGGGTCTTTTCCTTAAAGCTCGTGCCGTCGAGGACGGCGACATAGTTCTCGCCGCGTATGCTGACCCAAACCTCCTTGCCGTCCGGCGTAAAGAAGGCCTCATGCGGCGATCGGCCGACATAGGCTACGTGTTTGATCGCGTTCGTTGCCGTATCGATAAATGTCACGGAGTTGGAGCCGATGGACACCACGGCGAGCGTGCGATGATCCGGCGAAAATCCCATCCCGTGCACCAGTAGCTGCCCGCGGTAGAGCGGGCTGAGATTTCCAGGTGTCGGATCGCCAAGGCGAATGACGCCGAGCAGCTTGTTGTCGGCCGGATCAATGACCGACACGGTGTTGGAGAACTGGTCCGACGTGTAGAAACGGTCGCGATGGCTTATCGCGATGTCTGGCGAGTCCGCGGCGCCCGGAGCTTGTCCCGCAAACGCGGGAGCGATACAGGAGAGCAGCAGCGCGAATGCGAGGCGAAGAGTCATTGGGTCAGCTCCTTCAGCGCAATAGTGCCGAGCTCGGCGGCGAACGACGTCTGCGAGGGCGGCATTCATCGTTGCGGCGCGGATCCATCATGCAGGTAGCGCTGCATCAGCTCGATCTCTTGCTGCTGTTCGACGATGATGCCCTCGGCAAGACGCCGCAGAGCTGGATCGCGGCCGTAGATGAGTTCGAGCTTTGCCATGTCGATCGCGCCCTGATGATGCGGAATCATCATCGCGGCGAAATCGCGATCGGGGTTGCCCGTCGGCTTTGCGGCCATCATGCCGGCGTCCATGCGTTCCATGGCCTGCATCATCTGCGCTGCGAACCCGGATTCCGGAGAACCGGAACTCGTATCGCCATGATGGCTCTGTGCAAGTGCCGGGCCGACAACCGATGCGGACAGCATAAGTGCTAACCATAACGTTCTTGGCATGCCGTGCTCCAAGTGCTGAGGCAACAGGAAGGCGCCGGTGCGCCGGCGTTTGCCGCGCCGGAGTCTAAAGAGCTCGGACCTGTCGGTCATCCCAGAAGCGGTCGAGGTTCCCGCTGCTCAAGGCTAAATGCCGATGGCGTGGCATGGCAGTGCAAGTATTGCCGTGATTTGCGCAATCTTGCGTAAAGCGTAACGGTTGGCCCGGCCGCTTAGTGCCTCCGTCCGGCGCGTACGTCGGTGTTCTGCACTGCGACGGTCCGCCACCGCCCATCAACCTTCCGCACCACCCGGGTACCGATACTGGTGCGCTCGCTCTCGTCAACATCGCCGTAGATGTGGAAGCGCGAATGCATCACCGCGACGTCCGGCGCCAGAAAGCTCACATGCATCTCCGGCGTCTCACGGGTACTCGATCGAAACGGCCCGTTGGCACCGTGCAGGCGCCGCATCAAATCCCGGAAGCCGTCGCGGGTCTTGGTCCACGCACCGTTGACGGTAACGAACTGGGCATCGTCGACCAGCGACTCGACCATGGCGTCCGGGTCGTGTTGGCCCCATGCCTGATTGAACCGCAATTCAATCTCGCGGATTGCATCTTCATCTGCCTTGGTCATGATGATCTCTCCCGTCTTGCCTCGGTCCATGCTCCGCGAGATTTTTCTCCACCACCACGCCTCACGCTATCGGCCCGCAGGGGTTGCGATGGTCATGATTCCTCCGATGCATGAGCCCATGCTGCGTCCATACCCATGCACAGTACGCCCAGTCTAGAGGGGCTAGACGGCTACATCGGGCGTATAATTTATCGAAGCCCGCGTCCAATTTAGGGAACGTTCACCTGACACGGACGTTGCCTGCTCCCGCGCTCGTTGTCCCCAGGGAGGTCAATGATGAAGCGCGTTCTGACCGCTATCGCAAGCGTGGGCATTTTGGCTGTAACCGTCGGGGTGGAGACCGCGGATGCACAGTCCTCTCGCCGCTACGGCCCTGCTCGAGCCTATAACTCGCCCGCCTATACCCCCCAAAGCCGCGGCTCGGTTCGCCGTGAGGGCGTTCTGCGCACTACTCCGTTTGCCGACCCGAACAGTCCGGAAGCCACAGGCGGTGGCAGCCTTGGCTACAATCGAGCCCTCCCGCACTGGTGAGAAGCCGCGGGATTGACCACGAGCAATCGCTGGCAAATGTCCGCTTTACCCCGTCCGCCGCAAGCGCACACGAGGGTGATGCCAGCGTGCTCAGCATGGACACAGCCGAGCGGTTGGCCCGTAGGGACGGGGGCGGCTGCCGTTACCTGGTGAGGTTGTAGCGGATGTAGGCGTCGCGGTTGGTGGGATTAAGCCCCAAGCCCCCGTTAAGTGGAAAAGACTGATTCAATTGATTGATCTGCGCGCTGGGGTTGGCGACGGGCGGTGGAATGTAAACGCCGGCCGATGGCTGGGACAGCGGCAGCGAGGGTGGGGTTAGAGGTGCCGGGTTGTAGGCGCCGCTGCTGCCCCGTCGGGTGATGCGGGTGCGCTCCGCGCGCGTGGGCGCCTGCTCCTGCTCTTCCCCGCGGGCGGCGCGTCTCGGGCAGTCCATGCCCGCCATGATGATTGGCGTTCCATAACAGTTCGTGGTCGTCGTCGTCGCTGTACGCTCGGCGCTTTGTATATGTCTTTGTATGTGTTTCTTGGGGCGCGCCGACGCGGTCGTCGCCGCCCCAAGGACAGCAACGGCCAAGGCGAGGGTCACCATTCTGGATAGCGGTACGCTCATGCTTGTAGAGATAAGCACTTCCTAGTGGCACCCGCTACTGGCAGGGACCGGGAGACACGCTTTTTTTACTGCGCACGGCAGGGCGATCTTTGACGTCGTCGAGAGCCCGCCAACCGTTCATCTCGGTTTTCGAATCGAGCGCAGCTACGACAGGCCGATCTGGCGCACCACCTTGAGCAGGCGATCCGTGTCGGCTTCCAGGAAGCGCGCGAATTCCGGCCCATCGAGATAGGCGACATGGCTTCCGGCCTTCTCGAAGCGCTCGATCACGGCCTTGTCCTGCATGAAGGGGCGGATCGCGCCGCGCAGAATGCCGGTCACGTGCGCGGGCGTCTTCGCCGGCGCAAACACGCCGGTCCAGAGAATATAGATCACGTCCGGATATCCTGACTCCTGCAGCGTCGGCGCGTGCGGAAAATTCGGCAGCCGTTCGGTGCCCCACTGCGCCAGGAGGCGGACGTTTCCGGCATCGATCTGGCCCTTCGCGGTCGACGCGAGCGTGGGCACCACCGGCACCTGATCCGACAACAGCGCGTTGAACGAAGGACCGCCGCCTTGATACGGCACGTGCACCATCTTGAGCTGCGCGGCATTGAGAAACATTTCCATCGCCAGATGCACCGTGCCGAGGTGCCCGGACGTGCCATAGGGTATCTGGCCGGGGTTCGCTTTGACCGCCGCGATGAAGTCTCCCAACGAATTCCACGGCGATGAGTTCTTCACTGCCAGGATGGGCGGATCGGCAAACATGCGCGCGAGCGGCACGAATTGGTCCATCTCATACGGGGCAGGCTTGCCCGCCAGCCGGTTGCCTTCGGGGATGACGGCAAGCGAAGGCAGCGCGGTCATGATCGTGTAGCCGTCGGGCTCGGCGCGCGCGACGTAAGCGTGCCCGATCCCGCCTCCCGCTCCGCCCTTGTTCTCGACGACGACCTTCTGTCCCAGCGTGTCGGCGAGATGGGCGGCGAGCGGGCGGGCCGCGTAGTCGGCGACGCCGCCCGGCGCAAACGGCACCACGAGGGTGATCGTGCGCGATGGATAGGTTTGCGCGTGCGCGATTATGGGCCCGGCCGCCGCCGCGCCGGCGACGAGCGTAATGAACTCGCGGCGCCTCATGTGCTCCCCTTGGTCCGAGGGATCACATGCTATCATATCGCTAAGGAGAATGCCGCGTTGTCGTGGAGGCGATGCGTGATGCGTTAAGTCGTCGCCGGTTTCATCGACTACCTAGCGCGTCCGCCTCCCGACGCTCACGCTCTACGCCCTGACGCTTTGCCTCGAGACATCCCTCCGGCATGCGGGATATCTCGGTCGGAGGTTCCGCCTTCCGATACGCCGCCTTCCGGCGCTGATACTCGAACTCCTCACGATCCGCCTGGTAACACTCCAGGAGTTTGCGTCGCTCCAGGTCGGCAAGCCCCGCGGCTTGCTGAGGAGGGATTTCGTAGAACCGGATCGGCACGAGGATGCGGAATGAGGCATCGCGAAGGCCGACATGGTCCGGCGCTGGAAATGGCTGTGATTGCTGCAGGAGGAGCAGCGCAGCGCTGCCGAGTTCACGGTCAACGGTGACGATGCGGGTTCCCGGCAGCACCCACCCGGCGCGGTTGATGTTCAAGTCGAAGTACACCACGCCGATTTTGCCCCGGGTTCTAACGCCGGGCAGATAGCGCCTATTGTGTTCAATGTCCGCGGCGATTTGGTTCTTCCACTCGAGCAACGAAGAAAAATCGTTTGCCGGCGCGTCACGCGCGACCGCAAATTCGGCGCCGGGGGACACGAGAGCCGATACGACAACAAAAATGCCGAGCAATCGCGATGTCAGCATCTCAAATCCGAGCCAAGAACCCGAGCCAAGAATCCGAGCCAAGAGCGGATGAAAGTTACATGACGATTCTGTGCTAATCGTTGCCGAAAAATCTGTTGGAGATGGTTTACTGATGGCGAAAAAATGGCCGCCCGCTCTATCGACAAACGTGTTGCCCGGCGGCTGCGCCGCGCGACCTCGATCCCGCCCTATATCAGCTCGGGGTCAATGGCGTCGAACCCCCCGAGCCCCATCGGCTCCGGCCTTATGGTTTATGGTTGCTGACCCAACAGCGGCCGAGTTCCGGGCCAGTGGAGGGGTCCGACTGGCACGCGAGCTTCGAGGCAAATCGTGCGGTCCGATCGAACTATTGGCAGAAGTCCCAATAGCCCCGAGTCTGCGAGGAATTCGACCAATACCAGCACAGGTCCAAAGACGGCGAGGTCGGCACGGCAGTGGCGGCAATGATGGTGCCCAGCGTGACACCGTCAAAGACGCTCCCGTAGTAGGGTTGCCGGACCCACGGCCTGACGGGCCTGACGACCTCGGTGGATTTCACGGCCACAGCGCTGGACTTGCTCACCGCGACATGGGTCCTTCGGGCTGCGACGGCGCGATGTCGAACCGCGACGTGACGAGTTTTGACGGCGGCCCCTCGACGTGCGCTCGCGACGTGACGGGTTTTGACCGCGACGCCCCGATGTCCGCTTGCGACGCGACGGGTTCCGACGTTGAGGCCTCGATGTCGAACCACGACGCGACGACTTGCGGTGCGACCTTTGCGTAGCGCGACCGTTTCGGCGGCGGCCGGCGTTGCCAACGCTGGCTGCAAACCGGACGGCGGAACCACCGTTGCGTTGGTGCCCTCCTGGAGGGAGACGACCCCCAATGCGAGCAGTACGGCTGCAATTGAAGCTTTCGACACTCTCGCTCCTCCTCTGTTGACGAGGTGATTGAATGAAGCCCGGGTCGTGGTCAGTTTGATCGTGGCCGGTTGACGGAGCTAGCCCCTTCGTACCTCTTTGAGGGCTTGGCGGACGAGTCCTTTAGGATGCGGTCCCTCGCATCGCTTCCGCCCGGCGCGGCGGCCGTACCTTGCCACGAATCCAAGGCCCTTGTCGTTATTGGGCAACGCGACAAGAAGCCGCCGCGTTGCTCAGCTCCGCCATCGCGCATGCAGCGCAGCATATGCCGTGGACCGCTCAGCTTATTCGACGCTCAGAGAGTTCATTTTGCTTTCAACTCTCTTTCTAAAATGTTGGTTAGCCCTTCAACCGCGGTTCGGCATTCTGGGCGCTCCCACGCTGGTCTCTTGGGATGATCCCAGCAATAGCCCTTGCGGACGGCGTTTAGCATTTTGCGTGTAATGGCGGTCGGGCGACAATCCGCTCTCTCGAAAACGGGGCTGTCCCTGCCGCCGCGCCAATTCATGCGGTACTTAGCTTCTGCCTCGCACTCCGCCAAACTGGAAAACGGAGGAAGAAATCGAGGGTCGCCTTTATTTCGCAGAAACTCACGTTGCTCTTGAATCAGCGCGCCGTCGCTGCGGCGATAGGCCGAGTCAAGCCAATAGATTTCCGGCTTGGCGATCTGCTGTGCGGTCCCTTCGGCGGCTTTGCTCGCCGTGTCTTCTTCGCCGCCTTTCCGGCTGGCTTTGAGGTCGTTGCTTGCGCCGTGGGCAGACCCCGTAAATGCAAAAGCCAATGCAACGATTGCAATGTAGCGCATCAGTCGATTCCTTCCGGTGCCGCCACGACGCATAGCACGCAAGAACCATCGGCAAGAGTTCAGAGGCAAAAGGGGGCTGACGAGGCAACGCCGCGGGCGACCCGCGTTCCCACGGAAAAACTCATCTGGACGGACCGGACCCCCGCCAAGGCTCTGTGCCAGAATAATCGAACTGGCGGGCCTGAGGCCAGCGCGTACGTTGCTCGCCCCTGACTGGTCGGCCGAGAGCTCGCGGAGCGTGACAAATGGACAACCCGAATGACCGCTTCGGCGCAGCGACGTAGGCGCGCAGGGATTGTGCGTATACTCTTCCCGGCATGGGAAGGAAACGAACAATGGTCGCACGTCGTGCCGTTCTGATTGCGGCCCCGCTGGCAGGCCTCTTTGCGCTCGGTGGCCGCGGCTTCGGACAGGAGTTCCCGACCGGACCAATCACGTTCGTTGTCGCTTTCCCGCCCGGCGGCAGCATCGACGTCGTGATGCGCGCAATGGCTCCCAAACTTCAGGAGCGGCTCGGCAAGCCGATCGTCATCGAGAACCGCGTCGGCGCCGGCGGCAACATTGCGGCCGCCGCCGTTGCCAGCGCGCCGCCGGACGGTCACACGCTGCTGGCGCCAGCAAGCTCACTCGCCGCCAATCCCACGCTGATCAAGCACATGCCGTTCGACACCCTCAAGGACCTACAGGGAATTGCGCTCCTGTTCCGGACGCCGCTTGCGCTGGTGGTCCACCCCAGCGTGCCGGTCAAATCGGTTTCGGAATTGATCGCATTGCTCAAGCAGAAGCCCGGCGAGATCACCTTTGGCCACAGCGGCGCGGGCGCGGCAATCTTTCTCGCCGCCGAACTGTTTCAGAGCATGACCGCCACCAAGATGAACGGCATCACCTATCGCGGCGCGCCGCCCGCGCTCAACGACGTGATGGCCGGTCACGTTGCGCTCATGTTTGCAGACGCGGGCAGCGTGGTCGGCCACATCAACGCCGGCAGGGTGCGTGCGCTCGGCGTGAGTTCTACCGCACGCGTCCCGGCATTGCCCGATGTCCCGACGATTGCGGAGTCCGCAGTGCCGGGCTTCGATGCCGTCGGGTGGACGATGATCTGCGCGCCGTCGGCAACGCCCAAACCGGTGATCGATCGGCTGCATGCCGAGCTCAAGGCGGCGGCCGCGACGTCGGAAGTTCGCGACGTGATCGTGCGGATCGGCACCATCCCGGTCGACAGCCCGCCGCCGGCCGAGTTGCAGAAATTCCTGGCGTCGGAGATCGACCGCTGGGGCGGCCTGATTCAGCGCGCGGGCCTCGCGAGAACCGAGTAGGCCGGCCGGCGTCGGTAATCCCATTCGAACCGAAGATGGACTTCAAGCATGAACGACGAGGCGCTGCTGCGGGAGAAGGCTGCGACGTTGACGCGAATGCTCAACTTCCAGGGCACGATCGGGATGTTCGGCCACGTGTCGGTGCGCGTGCCCGGCACGGACAAGTGCTTCATCAGTCCAGGAGCCTCGACCGACAAGACCGTGGTGCGGCCGGAGCACATGTTCGTCTACAACATCGACGGCACCATCATCGAGCATCCAGGCGGATTGATCCCGCTGGAGTGGCGCATCCACACGCAGATCCACCGCGACCGGCCCGACGCCATGTGTGTCGTGCACCTGCACGCGCCGCACGCCCGCGCGCTTGGGGTCGCCGGCAAGCAAATCAAGCCGGTGTTCCTGCACGGCTCGTTCCTGTGCACCGGCGTGCCGACCTGGGACAACCCGCGCCTGGTGGTGAACGACGCGCAGGCCGCCGACTTGTCGCACACACTCGGCCGGCATCGCTGCGCGCAGATGCGCGGCCACGGCAGCGTCGTGGTGGGCGCGAGTGCCGAGGAGGCGTTTTTCGCCTGCACGTTCCTGGAGGAGAACGCGCAAATCCAGCTTCAGGCCGAGGTCATGGGCGGCGCCATTCCCCTGAGCGAGGACGAGGCGCGCGACTGCGCCGAGGGCACGTTCAATCCGCGGCTGTTTCCGCTGCTGTGGGCGTACTACGAGCGCAAAGTGAAGTTGGACTAGGGCGCGAACCTGTAAACCGGGCGGCGCGCCGCTCCCATGGCCGCTGTGGGCTGCGAGACTCAGCTATTCTCGATCCAGGACAGGACCTGGCCGGCGAGGGCATCGCTGTTCTTCTCGAGCATCATCATGTGGCCGTTGCCTTCGATTCCGTGGTCGCCGAGATAAAGGAAATCCGCCTTCGCGCCGTTCTGATTGAGCCATTCGACGATGGCCCCGTCCAGTTCGCGCGGATGATCGATGTCTGCGGTTCCGGTCATCACCAAGATGCGCTTACCGCGATAGTTGGACAGATCGGTGACCTTGAGCTGGCTGCCGCGAATATTGCGGCGCTGGTAGAGCAGCCGCGGCGGGATTGGGGTCAGTGAGGAGGCATACACCCCGATATACTCGCGCGGAAACTGCGTGCTCTTGCCGACGAGCTTGACCTCGACGAAGTTGCGGTCGGAAACGACCAGCTGCTTGAGGTTGATGGTCATCGTGGTAGAGCCGCGCACCACGACCGTATCCACGGTCTCGCTGGCGATGTCGGACACGGCCTGGATATTGCCGGGCGGACCGGGAGCGATGGCCACCAGCTTGGCGAGGTGCTGGCCGTAATTTTCAATGAGCTTCCAACCATAAGCGCCGGACATCGAGTGCGTCATGACGATCGCCGGTTGGCCGAGGGAACGCACGATCTTGCCGAGGCCCTCGACCACCACGTCGCCGGTGAGATCATCGATGGGGATGTAACCGCTGCGGCCGACGCCGGGCCAATCCGGCACCACCACCTTGTAGCCGGCGCGCACGAAGGCCTGAGCCCAGCCCGGACGCCCATCGACGGTCGCAAGATAGCACGCGCCGGTGTGGCCGCCGCCGCAGATCAGGACCATCGGCGGCTTCGTCGACCCGCCGGCCGGCTCCAGAACTTCGTAGTAAGTCGGAGGCGACTCGATGAGGCCGCTCGCATAGTTGAGCGGCGGACCGCCCGGCTCACGTGCAGCCACGCTCTTGCTTGACGCTATCACTCCCACGCCGGCCGCGCCGGCCGCCATGCCAAATTCGCGACGCGAGATGGTGTTATCGTTCAAGGCACCCTCCTCGAATTTGTCGTCTGTTGGCGTTTCGCAAGGCACGCTCAAATGAGCACATATGCGCTGCGGCAAACTATACCTTCCTTCGATCACCCTGTCGCGGCGGTAGCCGGATCGACCCGCTGTTAGAACAGGTCTATGGACTGAAGGCCGACAAGCATGGAGGTCGTCATGGCCGTGTCAAAGGTTGTCGAAATCTCTGCTTCTGCGGTCGCCTCGCGGCGCATTGCTCTTATCGCGGCGTCGGCCTTTCTTCTCGCCACCGTCCAGGCGCAGGCGCAACAGGCACAAATCGCCCAGGAAGGGCGAGTGATCGTGACCGGAGAGGGCGACGTTGCCGTGGCTCCGGATCATGCACAGATCACAGGTGGCGTGACCACCAGGGCCAAGAGCGTCAAGGAGGCGACTGACGCCAACTCGAAAGCGATGGCTGCGATCACCGCTGCGCTTCTCGAAGCCGGCATTGAGCAAAAGGACATCCAGACCTTGCGATTTTCAATCCAACCGGTTTATGCGCCCCAGGGGCCAAACACCGAACCCAAGCTTTCGGGATATAGCGTCTCCAATCAAGTCCGAGTGAAGATACGCCAGATCGGCAAGATCGGAGAGATTCTCGATCGTCTGATCGCGGCGGGAGCCACCGATCTTGGAAACATCGCGTTTCTGGTGTCTAACCCGTCGCAAGCGCTCGACCAGGCTCGCGAGGTTGCCATCGCTGATGCGCGCCGGAAGGCCGAGGTCTACACGCATGCTTCGGGCCTTCGGCTTGGACAGGTGAAGTGGATCATCGAGGACAGCGGCGTTGTTCTTCCCGTTCCGATGCGGGCGCAGGCAGGTTCGGCATCGATGGCCGCGCCCGTGCCGATCGCGACGGGCGAAGACACGTTAAGAGTGAAGATCACTGTCGGCTTCGAAATTGCCTCTTGATGGCATGAACGCTTCGACGGCCGGCGCATGAGCGCGCGCGATCTGCAGGTCGGCGTCGAGATCGTGCTGAGGACGTAAAGACCGGCTTGCGGTCCGCGGATTCAGGCAGGCGCGTGTGATAGAGCTAATTGACTCCTGGTCGATCGAAATCGACGGGAGAACCAATGAAAAGCGTCACTCTAGAATGCGTACTCGTTCTCGTGGCTTTCGCCGTCTTGGAGGAGACCGCGTTAGCCCGCAGCTACCTCAACTGTTCGGCAAAAAAAGTAGTGATAGTAGATGCGCCGAAAGGAGCGACTTCATCGAGCACCGAAGAGAATTTTGGCTTCTGGATTGATGACGCGACAAAGATCGTCACGCTCGCAGACGGGAAGAAGCTCAATGTCCGCCGCTTCGATGACCGCTGGATCAGCGCTGTCAGCGGCGATGTGTCCTATGAGCTGGATCGCCAAAACGGCAATCTGTCCTATGCAGGTTCAGCGATGAAAGACGGCATTGCGACGACAATAATTGGGGCAGGTCAATGCACACTCGCGACAGGTCCGGCGCGGTAGGACCGATCACGTGGACCAACATAAGCAGAGCCGCTTCGCCGCATGTCCGCTTTACCCGCCGGCAAATCCGATTGCGCGCATCGCCTGAAGAACGAGCGAGCAAGGGTGCGCGCGGGTTGCGCCATGCGGCTAAAACGTTTTTCGGTTAAGTGGAGGCGCCCATGCGCGTCGTCTCGACGAAGCGCTCGGTGGAATCGTCGATGCTGCGGCCGGCTCGGCCTCGGGGCGCATGAATATAGAGCTGGGAGGATTTCGCCGGCCGTTCATCCGTCGCCACCCGTGGCGGCAACGGCAATTCGTAATGAACCGGCCGGGCATGATCCGCCAGCATCTTCTCGGCATTATAGACCTTGCTGTAGTTCATGATGCCACGCAAAAAGTTGGTCTGCCCTCGCAGGAGAAGACGCGCGAGCACCCCGGCAAACGCCGGCATGGTCCACCACGCCATGTGTTTGCGGTAGAGCACCCGCTGGGTGCGCAAGAGCTCGCCATAGAACGCCGCAAGCGGCAACTTTGTCGGCAGCACGGCATGCTGGATATCGAATAAGCGATAATCTCGCGTCTGCAATCGGCGTTGCTCGGTGATCCAGGTCTCCGTTCCCGGATAGGGCGTATTGATGCTGATGTTCACCACCTCCGGTACATTCATGCACCATTCGCGCACCACCCGGAATCGATCCTCATCCCAATCCGGGTCGGCAATGATATTGATTGCGACACCGATGCCTAACGAGCGGGCGAATTCCAGGGCCTCGAAATTACGCCCCAGTGGGATGCGTTTGCGAAATTTTTGCAAACCATCCTCGTCGAGCGCCTCGATGCCGAGAAAGATGTAGGTGAGGCCGATCTTCTTCCAGAACTGGAACACCTCCTTGTTTCGAAGCAGCACGTCACCGCGCGTTTCCAAGTAGAAGTTCTTGCGGATCCCCTTGCGAGCAATCGCTTCGCCGATTGCAAAGCCGTGCCGTTGTTGAATGAACGCGACATCGTCAACGATGAAAACGCCCCTCTCCCGGATCGAGGCGAGGTCCTCGATCACGCGTTCCGGGCTGAGCAGCCGATAGCTGCGGCCGTAGAAAGTCCAGGCGCTGCAGAACGAGCAGTCCCAGGGACACCCGCGCGAAAATTCGATCGACGCGCAGGGATCGAGCACGCCGATGAAATATTTGTGGCGCTTGCGTACAAGATCGCGCGCGGGCCTGATGTCGTCGAGGTGCTCGACGAAGGCCGGCCGAGGGCCCTCTCCGTCCGACGTGACGGCGCCTGGCACCTTGATTATCGCGCCGCGGTCGCCCGCCACGGCTTCAAGGAGCTTGACGATGGACGCCTCGCCCTCGCCCTTGAGCACGCAATCGATCGCGCCCTCGCCATGTTCCACAATGGCATTTGCGGTGAAGGAGGCGCTGTGACCACCAACGCAGATGAAGGAACGTGGCAAACTGAGTTTGGCAGCCTTCGCCAGATCGACGATCTCGGGCACATTGGCGAGGTAGTTGCAGGAGAACGCGATGAAATCCGGCTGCCATTCTGCAATCATGCGGTGGTAGTCGGCGTGGCTCTCGACCTGCAAATCCAGGAGCCGCACGGAGTGCCTGGCGCGGCGGGCAGCCTCCGCCACGAGTTCGAGGCCCAATGGTTCAAGCCGAAGGAAAACGTTCGTGTAGAGCAACGGTCCGGGATGAACGAACAGAGTCTTCATGGGAACCTGCGGGGCCGACAAAGGTCAGTCGAAGGGATGACGGAACTCTCACGATCCGCGCCCTGTTGGTCAAGGCCGTCGCAGTCGGTTTTTGGCCAGACGACCGAGCGGCCAACCCCATACGTCCGTTTATGTCCGCTACGCCTCCAATCACGACCGCTCGGCGGGTGGCCCGTTTACGAAATACCGCCGCGTAAGTCGCCTGTCCGCTTCAACGATATGTAGATGCATCACAAAAGTGCATGCGCCAACGCCGAGGCATGTCCGCTGAGCGCCTGAGCGGACATGGCTGGCGAGTTATTGGATCGCTTCGTTGGCGCGAGTCGCAACGAGTTGGGCGCTCGAGGCCGAGCGCCCGGTCTCAGGTCACGAGTTGCTCATGTGCATGCGCGGATGTGCCGATCTGAAAAAGAACCAGAAGGCCGATGCCGCGGCGAGGGCTGTGGCCAAGATCAACAACAGATAGGTGAGCCAGGACGACTCGGCCGATACGCTGGCGGCAGCGGCGCGATCGAGGTCGTTGACCTCGTTCGGGTCGACCACTTGCGCCGCATTCGTCACTGCATTTGCCACTGCATTTGTTTTGGCGGCTTCCGTGGCGTCTGCGCTCATCGCCGCTGGCGCGCCGGCGCCGGCGCCCTCGGTCGCTGGGAGAGCGGGCCAGCCCGCCGCCGCGGCCGCCACCGGACTTTCGCCCCGGCTTGCGTCATTGAGAGATTGATCCGCGCGCGGCGGCGGCACCATCGCGGGAGCGGCTTCTGCCCCTTTCTGCGAGCTGGGCTCGGCCGCCTGCTCCTGCGCAGCAGGCTTGCTCGGCTTCGCGCGGGCGGTGGCGCGTGGCGCCTCGCGTTCGGGCTTTGCCTGTGCCTTCGCAGTTGGGCGCGCAGGCTGGCTCGCTTTCCTTTGCGGCTGCGCCGACGGCGCGGCCGCAGTCGGTGCATCGGCGGTCTCTTGTGGCACCCTTATGGGGCAGGGATAGCGATCGTCGTCGCACGCCTGCGCACGCGTCAAAGGCAGACCCGCGAGCACCCCAGCCCCAATTGTCACGATTGCCAAAGTGCGTAGCGTGAGCATTGGATTCCCCCTGTCCCCTAAAATGGATGGACCTATACCGAACCGCCACAATGGCGCCCCATTGACGCAAATGGGGCATTGTTCGCGCAATCCGAGGGCGGAAATGTTAGCGGTTCCGAGGTAATTGATTGCTGCATCGTTGTTAGTGTCTGAAAACGCTATCCATTTGCGTTCGCAATCGGTCGCGAAACAGAACATGATGCTGCAACTTCGTCCGCGTAACGCCTGCTAGAAAGCGGACTCGTGGCGATGCTGGCGAGGCGACACCACCACTCGTCACCGCTTCGGGGCGACTTGACAGGCTTGCCGTCGCCGTATATTTAACGACAATGTTAATTTCGCAGTGTGTTAAATAATGCCCGATACTCTTTCCGTCACCCTCTCGGCGCTCGCGGATCCGACGCGGCGAGCGATCCTGGCGCGGCTCGCCAGGGGGGAGGCGACTGTGAACGACATCGCGAAGCCCTTCGACATCAGCCTGCCGGCGGTGTCGCGGCATTTGAAGGTGCTGGAGGGCGCGGGCCTCATCTCGCGCGGGCGCGAGGCGCAGTGGCGGCCCTGTCGGTTGGAGCCCCGGGCGCTCAAGGCCGTCGACAACTGGCTGTCGCGCTATCGCCGCTTCTGGACCGAAAGCTTCGACAAGATGGACGCATATCTCGCGGAGCTTAAAGCCAAGGAGAAGCGCAAGTGAGTGCCAGACTGGCCGACGACGAGCTCCTCATCACGCGCACCTTCGATGCACCGGCCGCGCTGGTCTTTGCGCTCTGGTCCAAGCCGGAACATATGAAGCGCTGGATGGGCCCGGCGAATTTCACCTGCCCCGAGGTCGAGATCGACTTCCGCGTCGGCGGTACTTACCGCGCGATGGTCACGTCGCCGGCGCGTGGCGAGAACTGGTTCGGCGGCGTCTATCGCGAGATCGTCGAGAACAAGCGGCTCGTTTTCACCTTCACCTGGGACAATGACGGCCCGTCCGCGGGCGTCGAGACGCTCGTCACGATCACCTTCGAAGAGAAGGGCGGCAAGACGGTCCAGACCTTCCATCAAAGGCCCTTCCTCAATGTCGAGCGCCGCGACAGCCATGTCGGCGGTTGGACCTCGTCCTTCGACAAGCTTGCGGCTTATGCCGCGCAGATCGCAAAGGAGCACAGCGCATGATCACCATCTCCGCCTTCAAATGGGTTCCGGAGTTCGCCTACGGCCAAGTGCGCGATCTGCGCGCGCGCTGGGCCCTGGAGGAGGCGGGCATCCCCTACAAGACGCGCCTGCTGGAGCTGGGCGATCAGGACAAGCCGGACTACCGCGCCCTGCAGCCCTTCGGACAGGTGCCGATTCTTCAAGACGGCGACTTCACGCTCTTCGAATCCGGGGCGATCGTGCTCCACATCGGCGAGCGCAGCGAGACTCTCCTGCCCAAGGATCCGCTCGCCAGGGCGCACGCGACGCAATGGCTCATCGCGGCGCTCAACTCGATCGAGCCCTTCCTCATGAATGTTGCGCTGATCGACCTTTTCTACGCCAACGAGGAATGGGCGAAGCTGCGGCGACCGGGCGCCGTGGATTTCGCGAAGCGGCGTCTCGCCGGCCTATCCAAATCGCTCGGCGACAAGCCCTATTTTGACGGCGACCGCTTCACGGCCGGCGATCTCATGATGACGACGGTGCTGCGCATCCTCAAGCACACCGACATCGTGACCAGCGACAAGCGCCTCGCCGCCTATATCGACCGCTGCACGGCGCGGCCCGCCTTCAAGCGCGCCCTCGATGCACAGGTCGGAGACTTCCGGGAAGCCGCGTAGCCGCTTGGCCATGCGGTGACAAAAAAAGCCCCGGCAGTGGGCTCCCGCCGGGGCGTCGTCGCTGGGTTAGTGACGGTATTGACGACGCTCGAACCTACACATGCTCGCTTACGCGAGCCTTACGCGGTTGAAAAAATCTTAGCGGGACGCACGGCTGACGCCGTCTCGCCGCGGCGATGCCGGCACCGCTGATAGCGCCCCCTAAGCTCCCTCAATTTTTCTTCTCGACGTCCTTCTGCACCCGAAGCGGACATGAAGCGCCGCTTTTTGTTGCGACGCACGTCGCCGATCCAGTCCAGGACCTGCTATAATGAGTCCGTGGCCTTGGGGGTGAGCCTCATGAGGCGACGCGACTTCATCTCGCTTCTCGGCGGCGCGGCGGCGGCATCTGCGGTTTCTTGGCCGCTCGCGGGGCGCGCGCAGACGCCGAAGGCGGGCTACCCAACCAAACCCGTGCGCATCATCGTTCCGGTCGCCGCCGGAGGTCCGACGGATATCGTCGCGCGCATGCTCGCAGACAAGCTTTCGGCGATGTGGGGCCAGCAGGTGTTCATCGAGAATAAGCCCGGCGCCGGCAACAACATCGGCAGCGAATACGTGGCAAGGTCCGATGCCGACGGATATACCGTCCTGTTCGACCCCGGTGCCATCGCAGCGAACACCAGCCTCTATCGCAAGCTGAGCTACGACGCGATTGCAGATTTTGCGCCGGTCTCGCTTGTCACCCGGGTGGAATTTTTCATGTTCGTGCCGAATTCCTCACCGGCCCATTCCCTGAAAGAGTTCGTCGACTATGTCAGATCCCGACCGGGTCAACTCACGATGGCATCGCCGGGCACTGGCAGTGCGCCGTACCTGGCCGAGATGCTGTTCCTGCAGATGGCCGACATCAAGATGACGCACGTGCCCTACCGGGGTGCAGCGCCTGCGTTCTCGGACCTCATACCGGGCCGCGTCGATTGCTATTTCGGCAGTGGCACACTGCTTTCGTACTCGCAGTCGGGGCAGGTTCGCGTCCTGGCGAGCACTGGACCGACGCGAAATGTGGCAGCCCCGGATGTACCCGCCATCGCCGAGTATGTCCCGGGCTACGAATTTGTGTCGTCGCAGGCGCTGTTCGTTCCGGCCAAGACACCACGCGAGATTGTCGGCAAGATCAGCGCCGATACCAATACGGTGCTGAGCGACCCGGTGATCAGAAACAAGCTGGCGGAAACTGGCTACATGGCTGGAGGTTCTTCGCCCGAGGAGCTCGGAAAGCTGCTCAGGTCGGAAATCGCCCGATGGAGTGAACTCATCAAGTCAGTCGGCATCAAACTCGACTAATCATTAGCGCACAAATGCCGATGCGTGGACGTTGCCATGGTCCGTCCCACGGCATGCGTGACGTTCTCATGAGTGATGGCGCCCGCTAAGCTCGCTTTAATTTTTCTTCTCGACGTCTTGCTGCACCTTCCTGCCCATGTCGATCAAACGGCGCCAAACTTTTTCGACGAACGAAACCACCTTGTCGATGTCGGCATCGCTCGGCAGCTTGATCTCGCCCTCGCCGGGCTTTGCGCCTGACGGTGCGGAAACGCCGGGGACCGGCAGCCCGCGCGACAAAAGCTCTTTCTTCATCGTCGCATTCTCGCCCTGCAGGCGGGCGATCTCGGTCTCCAACGCCGAGCGCTCGTCGGGCACCACCTTGCAGGCCCAGCCGGCATCGCTGCGGCTGCACTGCGAGACCTGCCCGGTGCGGGTGTCGAGGCGCAGCACGCCGTCGGCCACGGGATTGAAGCTGTAGCGGCCGTTTTCGCTATCGGGCGTCGCGGTCTGCGCGGATGCGGCCGCGAAGCCGGCGAGCGATAGCGTGAGCGCAACGGCAAGCAAGCGCATGACGTCACCTCGCCGCACACGGTTCTCGAGATTCAGCGGCGGCGCGATCCCACGCCATAATCCGGCTGACCGGCCTTGGACCAAAGCGCCATCGCGTCTGTCCAGGCTTTCTGCCACTGCTCGGCCCATTGCATCCAAAACTCCATGGGGTTCGTCGCCCCCAACGCGCTTGCGCTTGGCCAGCTGCCGGCCGGGCCGGCGCCGGCCAAGGACGTTAGCTTCGACAGCATCGCGGACGGCGAGCCTGCCATCGGGTTGGGTGATCGGATCTGCTCCTCCCACGCGTCCATCATCTGATCCATCGTCTGGATCTGCATTTTGGTGATGCCCTGCATTTGCGCGCGGGTGGCATCGACGATTTGCTCCGGCCAGCCCAGCGCGCGGGCGGCAGCGGCGAGCTGCTCGATGACGTGTTCGCTGTTTTTCTCGTTGTTTTTGGCGGCCTCGATGCGCCAGGCGGACATCGCGTCAAAGGCGTCGTTCACCGCCTTGCGCGCCTCGTCCGAAAGCCTCGGCGCCCACGTCGGATTGAAATTGCGGGGGGTGACCTCTGCGTACTTGTTCTCCATGGCCGCGTCTCCTCTTCACTGACTGTAATTCTCACCGATTGAAGGGCCCATTCGGAGAGCCTCGAAGGCCTCCAGCGTTCGGCGCAAGGTATCACAGTGGCCGTTTCATCGCATGGCGATGATTTCGCTTAACGGGGTTTTATGGAATATCGACCCGATAGCGAATGAGCCTCACTCCGCCTTGATGTTGAGCGCCCGGATCACGTTACCCCATTTCTCGGTTTCGTCGGCGATGAATTTTCCGAAGGCGGCCGACGTCATTGACATCGGGTCAACCCCTAAGTCGGCAAGCCGCGCCTTTATGAGGGGATCAGCCGCAATGGCGTTGATCTCGTTGTTGAGCTTGTCGATCACCTCAGCGGACGTGTCTTTCGGCGCACCGACCCCATACCATTGGATCGCCTCGTAGCCCGGCACGAATTCGGCCAGCGTCGGAATATCCGGTAGCACATCCGAACGGGTCGCGGTTGTCACCGCCAGCGCGCGCAGCATCCCGCCCCTGATGTACTGGATGCACGAGGATATGGTGCCGAAAACGACCTGCACCTGTCCGCTCAGCAGATCGGGAACATAACCGCCACGATACGGAACGTGGACCAGGTTGATACCGGTCATTATCTTGAACCGTTCGCCGAAGACATGGGACACGGACCCGCTGCCGGACGATCCCATGTTGACCTTGCCCGGATTGGCCTTGGCGTAGGCAATGAACTCCGGGACCGTCTTGGCTGGAACGGATGGATTGATCACCATGACATAGAGGGCGCCGCCAATGCTCGCGACCGGCGCGATATCGCGGATGAAATTGAAATTGAGCTTCTGGTAGAGCGTCGCGTTCATCGCGTTCGACACTCCGACGAGCAGGAGCGTATAGCCGTCAGGCGCTGCCCGCACGACGCTTTCAGCGCCGATGTTGCCGCCGGCACCCGTTCGGTTCTCAATGACAAATGGCTGCCCGAGCCGCTCCGACAGCGATTGACCCATGAGACGGGCGATGGTGTCGGTTGCTTGGCCTGCGGGAAAGGGGACGATGATGCGCACCGACCGCGACGGATAGGCTTGCGCCCTCGCGACCCGCGATACGGCCGGCAGCGCGGCAGCGCCGGCGGCCAGATGCAAGAATTTGCGGCGGGGAAGTTTCATTTTGAACCTCCCTGTCGGTTCACTTCATTCGATCACCTCGTCGGCGCGTGCAAGCCAAAGTCGCCGGCATCTCAGGGCCGTGCGCGGGGTTCGCTGCCGCGCTGCCGAAGATCGTGATGAAATCGCCGCATTTCATGTCGCTCGTTACCTTGGCAGCTTGCTCAGCAACTGCTGCGCAACGCGTACGATGTCGTCTTTACGGTAATCTAGGCCAGATGAGAGTTGCTCGTCCGCGCCTCCCCAATTGATGCTCTTGAAGGTGGTGCGGCCGGTTTCGAAACTAAACGTCGCTCTCGTCGGCTTGTGAATGATTTTGTTTTTGCCGACCGAAAACTGATTGGGCACGACTGGCGTGGCCATCCCTTGCTCCATTAAACGCGGCTAGATCGAGCGGGCATCCTGCTACTGGGTCGGCGACATTCCTTTGAATACCAGCTTCTGCATTCCGGCGGTGGTTTGCGCGAGATAGATATTGCCTTTGGAGTCAGTCGCGATGTGATGGCCTGGTCCCAGAATGCCGGACGGCTGGATCGTGCCCACGACATCGAGCGTCTTGCGATCGACGACGGTAATGCCTTTGTCGGCGCCCACATACAGGAACTGCTGTCCGGCGTCGGCGGACAGCGCCAAATTGCGTGCAAACGTCGTGCCGGTTCTGATCAGCTGCTTCACGAACTTGCCGTCGCTGGTGAACATTTGAACGCGCCGGTTTTCCCGATCGGCCAGATACATCATCCCATCGTTGGCCACGCGGATAGCATGCGCGACATTGAAATGCGCGGGCCCCTCGGCATCAGGAAAGGTCTTTGGCGAGACGATCGCACAGCTGTCCTCGCCGCCCGGCGGCTTGCCGAAGGCACCCCACATCCGCTTGAACGCGCCGGTGTCCGCATCGAAGACGATAACGCGATGATTGCCGTAACCGTCCGCCACGAACAATTCATTGGTCGGCGCATGCACCCAGGCATCCGCGGCGCGGTGCACGTTGACCGTGTCAGCATCGCCCTTGCTTTGGTTGCTTCTGCCGATCTGCAGCACGAACTTTCCGTCGGGCGTGAACTTCAAATATGCATCATCGGCAACGGGCTTGAGCCCGGCCAGGCCGGAGGTCGGACAATTGTTTCCGCCGATCCACACGAAGCCCTTGTGGTCGATATAGATGCCGTGCTCGCGCTCGGGCCAGTCGTATCCGCTCCCCGCGCCGCCCCAGGCCTTCATGAAGTTGCCCGCCGCATCGAACACGACGATCGCGGGCGCTGCCCTTCCGGAGTCTTCCGGCTTGAGCGTGCGCGGGCGGTGCAGGAGCCAGACGTTGTCCTGCGCGTCGATGGCGAAGCTCGACGCATCTCCGAGCTTGAACTGCGGCGGCAGCTTCGGCCACGCCGGGTCAACTTCGAACACCGGAATGCTGCGCGCTTGCGCTTGCGGCGATTGCGCAGCCGCCTTGGTGGTGAAAAGCCATGCGGCTGGCACGCCGGCAGCGATGAGGTGCGCCACCACACCGATGGAAACGAGGGTCCTACGCTTCATGACTTCCTCCGCTCAGATCTTAAGTGATGTGTGAGACCGCGGGAGCAGCCCCCGCGGCAAGATGCAGAAATCGACGGCCGGGTTCATGGCATTTAGCCCCCCAGGGCGTCAGTCCTTGTAGACCTCGACCGCCTGCATCATGCCCAGCTCCTCGTGGTTCATCATGTGGCAATGCATCATGAAAACGCCGGTGTAGTCGAGGAAGCGCGAGCGGATGACGGTGCTGCCGCCCGCGGCCGGCCGCGGCACGATCACCGTATCGCGCCACGTCCGATCGGCCTGCGGTTGACCGCCGATCTCGATGACCTGGAACGGGTTGGTGTGGATGTGGAACATATGGTCGTCGTGCCGGTGGGTGTTGCGGATCGTCCATTCCTCCACCGCGCCCAGCCGCACCCGCTGGTCGATGCGCGCAGGATCGAAGATCTTGCCGTCCACCGTGAAGGCGTATTCCTGCCAGTGCCCCGCGACATTGTTCTGCGGCTCGGTGGCCCCGAAGACAAGCGTGCGCCGGCCTGTGATCTCGCTGTCGCGGATCGTCTCGAGCGGCGGCTTGGGCAGCGCGGCCGGGAGCTTCATCGGCAGCGGCTCGCCGGCGACGACCACACGCGCCAGCGGTCCGGTGGGCGACTCATGGCCCTGATCGTATGGCATGGCGTTGAGTTCGTAGGTGCCGGGACCGCCCGCCTGCACCAGCACGTCGGCGCGCTGTCCCGGCGCGATCAGTAGCTGCTTCATCTCCTGCACGGCGCCCAGCTGGATGCCGTCGTAGGCGATGACGTTCAGCCGGTGCCTGTCGAGCTCCAGCAGCATGTTGTCCTGGTACTGCGAGCCGACCAGTCGCCAGCGCTGCACCTCCCCCGGCCGCATGTCGATGGTCGGCCGCCGCTGGCCGTTGATCGCCAAGAAGCGGGTCGCCATTTCCGGAAAGAGCGTGCCGAAGTCCTCGATCATGGAGAAGGCGTCGAACACGACCTCCGTCAGCAGCATGACCCGCTCGCGCGCCTGGGCGATCTCGGGCACATCGGCGAAGTCGCCCTCGACGACGATGGCGCCCACCATGCCGCTCGCCACCTGCACGTCGGCCGAGCCGTGGTGGTGCGGATGATACCAGTAGGTGCCCGGCGTGTGGTCCGCGGGCAGCGTGATCTCGATGTCGTAGCTCTTGCTCGGCGCCATCGAGCGCATGACGTTGTCGGCGATGCCGCTCGGGCTGCAGTGCGCCCCGTGGAAGTGGAAGTTCGTGTTGTTGAACTGGTGCGGATGCGAGGGGTTGCTGGGCAGCATATCCCGGTTGGGCGGGAAGTCGTTGGTAAGCCGAATCTTCAGGGTTTCGCCGGGCTTCATGCGCAGCGTCGGGGCCGGCCCTCCTTCGTAACTGCGCAGGTAGAGGCGAAAGCCGCCGATGTCGCGATAGGCGTAGGCGCAGCGCAGGCTGGTGCTGAGCACGCCGTTCGCGGAGCGGCGGCCCTCAGGCTCGACCAGCGGCTGGTCCATCGCCGGCACAACCGGCAACTTCGCCAGGCCGAGCTCGGGCATGTGATGGACGTGCGCGCCGCCGGACTGCCCGAGCGCAGCGCGCCGGCCCAGTGCCAGCGTGCCAATCGCCAAGCCGGCCTGCAGCACGCCGCGCCGTGAGGCATGCGGCCCAAGCCCGCGGCTCGTGCCGAAGAATCTCTGCGCTTTGGCCATGACCTCGTTCCCGCTCTCCGTGCGATGCCCGGCGCCAATCCGGTACCAGACACCATTAGAGTCCCCGAGGTCCGGCAAACCCAAATAGCATACAAATCATACCGTACCGCAATAGGTGCGGTGGTCGCTCCTCGACGCATCGCTGCGTCGGCGATCGGTCGCATGGTTGCCTCCTCTCCAAGCGAACCAGAAAAATGACACGGCATGCATATTTTATCAGAACCGCGAAAAGTAACGTGGCATCTCCCGCTCGAACTCGGGGAAGTAGCGCGAGATCGCGGTCACGTCGAAGCGCCCGAGGATCGATTCCTTGGGCTCGCGGTCGAGCAAGAACCGGAACGCCACCTCGACACAGCGTTCTGGCGTATGCTTCCCCGCGGTCAGCCGCTCGCACGTCTCTCGCGACATGGTGACGTGGTGACGGGTCTCACCCTTTCCTTCGCGGACGACCACCTCAAAAATGAGAGGATCGTGCTCGGCAGTGCGCCGGACCTCGATCATGTCGATCTCCTTCGCGATGCACGCATATTAAAGGGTTCCCGTCATGATCCACATCCCGCGCATTCCGGACTTTCGGTATGGGCCGCGACACGGCCTGATCTTGGAGCAAGCAGAATGACAGTGTGCGCCGGATTCCTGACATCCGCCTGACATTGTTCTTTGACGCAGGACGTCCCATCGGCGACAAATAGCTCTCGCAGACGGGAAACCGACAAAATGCGAGTTTCGTTGGCCCATTCGACTGCGCCAATTGCGATTGCGGCTACTTCGTTTTGGCGGCGCGACCGCGGCGACTAATTCTAGAGACCGGGAAAGACGCCATGTTCGAGCGCGCGCTCAACGCATTCTGGATTTTGCTCGGGGCTGCCGCGGCAGCCTATGCGTGGACCCTCGGCTTGATCGGCGCGGCCGGTCCCGAAAGCGGTTTGTTCCCCTTTCTTGCCGGCTTGATCATCATGGGTGCGGGCGTCGTGCTGCTGTTGCGGCCGTTGAGCGAGCATATTGCTCCAGACTTCCCGCGTGGCGATGCGCTGTGGCGCGTCCTCGGCGTCATCGCCGGGCTTGCTTTCATGGCGATCACCATTCCGTTTCTGGGATTTGCGGTTGCCGGTTTCATAACGATGGTCATCCTGCTGCACACCGTGGAAAAATCCAGTTGGTGGTTCTCACTCGCGCTTGCCCTGGTTGCCATCGTGGTTGTGGTTTGGTTGTTCGGCCGGATACTGGGCATGGCACTGCCGCGAGGTCCGTGGGGTTGGTGAGGCATGGAGGCCATCGGAGGGCTGCTCACCGGTTTCGGTATCATCCTCACACTCGATAATCTTTTTGTCTGCTTTCTCGGCAGTGCGATCGGGACGTTGGTGGGCGTGCTGCCGGGCGTGGGCCCGCTCGCGGCGCTCGCCTTGCTGTTGCCGATCACGTTCACCATGACGCCTGTCGGCGGAATGGTGATGCTCGCCTCGATCTTTTACGGCGCTATGTATGGCGGCTCGACGACCTCGATCCTTCTGAACATCCCGGGCGAGGCCGCGTCGGTCGTGACCTGTCTCGACGGTCACCAGATGGCGAAGCAGGGGCGCGCCGGCGCGGCACTCGGTATCGCGGCGATCGGCTCCTTCGTCGCCGGCACACTCGGTGTGATCGTGATGACGTTCTTTGCGCCGACGATCGCGACGGTCGCCATTCGTTTCGGACCGCCTGAGAATTTCGCTCTGATGGTGCTCGGCATCGTTTGCACGCTTTTCATGATCACCGGCTCGCCGGTGAAGGGCGCGCTGATGGTGGCGCTCGCATTTCTCGCTGCCGCGGTTGGCATCGACGTCGTCAACGGCCGCGAGCGCTTCACCTTCGGGTCGATCGATCTTTCCGCCGGCATTGAGCTTCTGGCCGTCGTCATCGGGCTGTTCGGAGTGACCGAGGTGTTGAACAACGTCGAGCGAGTCGTCAAAAGCACCCTTGTCGCCGAGCGCATCCGCGGCTTGTGGCCAACGTTGGCGGACTGGAGGGCCTCGTGGCGGCCCATGCTCCGCGGCAGCGGATTGGGATTCCTCTTGGGTCTGGTCCCCGGGGGCGGGCCGGTGACCGCGTCGTTCATGTCCTACGCCCTGGAGAAAAGGTTATCCGCACACCCCGACGAGTTTGGTAAAGGCGCCATCGAAGGCGTGGCGGGCCCGGAATCGGCCAACAACGCCGCCGTTGCGGGCAGCATCATCCCCGTGCTTTCGCTCGGCATTCCAAGCAACGCGGTGACGGCCTTGCTGCTCGGCGCCTTGGTCATTCACGGCGTCCAGCCGGGTCCGCTGTTCATTACTCAGCGGCCCGATCTGTTCTGGGGAATCGTCGCCAGCATGTATGTGGGAAATGTTTTCCTGCTGTTGCTCAACCTGCCGCTGGTCGGGCTGTGGGTGCAGTTCCTCCGCATCCCTTATCGCGTGCTGTTTCCGATCGTGCTGCTGCTCTCGATCGTCGGCGTCTATTCCGCCAACAAGAATGTGTTCGACCTGTGGGTCATGCTCGGATTCGGCGTGGCGGGTTATGTGCTGTCGAAGCTCAAGTACGATTTCGCACCGTTCGTTATCGCCTTCGTGCTGGCTCCGCTGCTCGAGCAGTCGTTGCGGCAGTCGTTGGCGATGTCGCCCGACGGCGCTATGATCTTCGTTCAACGTCCGGGCACCGCGCTGATGCTTGTGTCGAGCGCAGTTCTCGTCGCCTTGATGGTGCGTCGCAAACCAAAGGGAGGGAGTTGATGAAGAAAAATACGATTGCTCTAGTGCTTCTGTCGGCGCTGCTGGTCACTCCCGCCGCGGCGCAAAACAACGACCCCAAAGCCGAACTCGTCAGGCTCAAGCCCAACGACTTTCCCACCGCCCCGATCGAATACGCCGTGGTCTACCCGGCCGGCGGCGGGATGGACGTGACGGCCCGGTTGCTCGCCAAGTACGTCGAGAAGTGGAGCGATCATCGGGTCATCGTCAACAATCGCACCGGCGGTGCCGGCATGGTCGGCCACGCTTATCTCGCCACCCAAGCCAAGCCCGACGGATACACGGTCGGCATCATCGCCAATCTGATGTGGGGCGACGCGATGCTGCGCGCACAGGGTCGCTGGACCTACACCGATCTCGAGCCGATCGGCTATCTCAATTCCGATGCGCTGACCTGGGTTGGACCGACCGAGGGACCGTACAAGGACATGTCGGTCAAGCAACTCGTAGAGACCGCGAAGGACAAGCCGGGCACGCTCCGCGTCGCTACGGTTCCCGGCAGCATGTGGGACTACCTCATCGAACAGGTCGAAACGAATACCGGAGCGAAAGTTCTACGCGTACCGTTTCAGGGCGGCGGGGCCGGCATCAATGCGCTGGCGGGGGGAAACGTCGACATCGCACAAGGATTCTATTCCGAGTTCCGCGGCCTCGCCGACGCCGGCAAGGTGCGGCCTGTTGGCGTGGCGGCCCCGGAGCGCCTGAGCTTCCTGAAAGATACACCGACGATGAACGAGGCGCTGGGGGGAAATGAATACCAGTGGTTTGTCATCCGATTTGCCGTCGTACCGAAGGGGACGCCCGCGGATCGCAAGGCTTATCTCGGGGCTGCCATACGCGCCGCGATGAAGGACCCTGAACTGGTCGCCGAGTATCTCAAGGCCGGCGTGTATTTCGATCCGAAGCTCACCGACCCTTCGCGCATGCAGGCTAACCTAAATGCTTACGCGGAGGCCGAGCGCGCATTTTATGTAAAGACGGGTCGTCTGAAGTAGCCGGGCCATCTCCACGACGCGCAGGGACATTTATGCGGCGCAGTTCGGAGCGGATTCTGACGACGCATGCCGGCAGCCTGCCGCGGCCCGAAAATTTGACCGGCCTTTTCGTCCGACGCGCCCGCGGCGAAAGCATCGATGCGGACGCGATTGCGGCGGCTGGGCTTGCGGCGGTGCGGGCAATCGTGCCGCGCCAAGCGGAAGCCGGCGTGGACGTCGGCAACAACGGCGAGCAGCAGCACGATTCGTTCTTCCTTTATCTCAAGGAACGGCTCACCGGTCTTGGGGGGAGCTGGCAGCGGCCGTCACGCGCGGATGTCGAACGCTATCCCGAGTTCAAGAAGCGGTGGATCCAACAGACTTCGAGCGCGGCACGGGTGTCGCCCAACGAGGGCCTGCCTACGACCGTCGGAGAGGTGCGCTATATCGATGCGGCAGCGATCGAGAAAGAATGCCGTGACTTCGCAGGCGTCCTCAAAGAGCATCCCAACGTCTTTGTTGAAGGCTTCATGAATGCCCCGTCGCCCGGTATCGTCGCTGCGGCGATCAAGAACCGGTACTACGACAGCGGCTTGAAATACCTCGAGGCGCTCGGCGACGCGCTGCGGATCGAGTATGAAACCATTGTACGCTCCGGCTTTGTGCTGCAGATCGATGCTCCCGACCTCGCCCTGGAGCGGCACATTTCCTACAAAGATGAGCCGCTTTCGAAATTTCTCGAATTCGTCGAACAAGTCGTTGCAGTGATCAACCGTGCGCTCGAAGGCATTCCGTCAGACCGTGTGCGCCTGCACGTGTGTTGGGGCAATTCGGAAAGTCCCCATGATAGCGACGTACCGCTTGAGGATATCCTGCCGATCATTGGGCAAGCGAACGTCGGGGCTCTGTATTTGCCCTTCGCCGGGGCGCGTCACGCGCATGAATTCCGCTGCTTCGAGAAGTTTCCGTTGAAGTCCGGACAGATTCTGGTGGCCGGCGTCATCGACCCGCTGACCAACATCATCGAACACCCTGAGGTGGTCTCGGATCGAATCGAACGGATCGTTGCCGTGATCGGAGACGCTTCCGCCGTGCTCGCCGCGAACGATTGCGGCTTCGACACCTCGGCGGGGTGGGGGCGTGTCGCCCCGGATGTGGTCTGGGCGAAGCTTCGTACTCTCAGGGACGGGGCGCGACTCGCGTCTGCGAGACTGTTCTGATTTTCCGATGCGCCGGCATCGGCAAAAGGATCGGTGTCTGCGCTGTAGGTTAGTCACCTATGGTGTGCGTCACCGCCGAGAGACGCGCTCGGGCGATGTCATAGGCAGCTCCGTTTGCAATGCGATCAAAGTAGGACAGAAATGCCGGCGACTCGTTCGGCCAACGCGACAAAAACATTTCTGAGAATGCGTCCTGATCATAGTCCAGCGCTATTGCATCGATGTGAGCGCCCTTGTGAAGCGTGCCGTATAGAGGGCGATGAGGCGACGGCCGGCCCGAGATGCGGGACACGAGCCCGAATCTTGTTCGGAAAAAATTCGGCATACCCGCAGATCCATTGTTGATCACGGTCAACCGTCCGGAAGGCAGAACATACTGGCGTAATGCGGCCACACAGGTGTGGGTCGACGCAAAGACATCGATTTGCGATTGCTGGCGAATGCGTTCGAGCCAAGGAAGCGATTCTGCTGAATCGAGAGACTCAGCGGAAAAGCGCCACCCAGCAAGCGCTTCGGCATCGCCGTGAACGATGCCAACTCGCACACCGGCGACCTCCACGACGAGCTGCATCGGCAACTTCGACAGGCGATCGCATGTCGCGGCGCGGCCTTGCGCTACGGATTTCAATGCCGCAAGAATCTGATTGGAACGCTGCACGGTGAGATCGTCCACCGTCGGCGGGTATGCGCAGCCGCACCCGGCACCGATATCTTCCATTCTGGAAATCTCGGTTTCCACGTTGCCCCGGAGCGCGCAGTACCGCGATAGGTGAGTTTCGACATCATCGAACCATTTGCGATCGGCGTCGAACCAATGAAAGTCGCCATTGAATACGAATGTTACCGGCGCCTGCTCCGTCGAGGCCAGCGCCTCCAGCTCATCGATAGCCGCCAGATTGCCGTATAGTCCCCCCACGACGTAGAGCACATCTGCGGTAAAATCGGCCCTGCGCGCGAAGACCGTTGGTTGGTAGTAATAGTCGAGCGCGCACGTACGGCCAGTTCCAAGGCTAGCCCCGAATGAAGCTTCGCTGTTCACGTTAGCGGCTCGCAAATTCGGACGTGACGCCATACTTTGGCGTGGGGATTGAGGGTAAGCATAGTCCGTGATCGATGCCAACGTAAGGCGACTGATCGATCCGCCCCTTGCACACGCCGGACAACTGCTTGCGGCAGCTGGGATCGGCGCAGACGCCGTCACTATCGGGGGATGTTTGCTGGGACTTGCGGCTGCGCTCGCCGTCTCGGCTGGACAGTTTTACATCGCATTGGCCCTGCTGATCGCAAACCGCATCGCCGATGGGCTCGATGGCGCAATTGCGCGTGCAACGCGGCCTACTGACCGCGGCGCTTTCCTTGATATCGCGCTCGACTTTCTCGTTTATGCGGCTGTGCCGTTGGGCTTCGCCGCCTGGAGCCCGCACGCCAACGCGTTTCCTGCCGCATTTCTGCTCGCGAGCTTCGTTGCCAACGGGAGCGCTTTTCTGGCCTTTTCCACCATCGCCGAGAAGCGTGGCACAGTAACCACTCGCCAGGGCCAGAAATCGATTTACTATGTGGCCGGCATCGCGGAGGGATTCGAGACGATCGCCTTCATGATTGCCTTCTGCTTGTTTCCAAGTGCGTTTCCCATTCTTGCGATGATTTTCGCCACGGTATGCTGGATCTCGGCGGTCGGCCGTCTCGTTCTCGGGTGGAGGTTGCTGGCGGCGCAGGTCTAAAGAGTACGGCGTTGCCTGCAAACCCGGCTCCTGGCCGAGTACTAGCCCCGCTTACAGAAAGATTACGCGCCCTGGCTAGGTCGGCAGCGGCCGAGGATGCGTCGCATGTGAACTCCTTCACACGGCGCCTCCGGGGCACGCGCTATAGGCATCGGCATGCGCGAGGAGACACCGATGCCCGACGTTGCCGCCCGCTCGACCCATTCGCTGTCGCTTCCGATCCCGTTGGTGCTGTGCCTGTTCGGTTTGTTGGGTCTGCTGCTCGCGGGCCTCATCGTGCTGATCATCGCACCCGAGTACCTGACTTGGGCGCTGTCCCTCATCGTTTGATATCGACTCGGCAGGCGCCAATGGCTGGGAGGCCCCGGGGGACCTGCATTCCTCCGGGGCCAGGCGGTCTCGGTGCGTCCTAGGCCGTACCGAAGAAGCCGCCCACCCGTCATCTACGAGCGTCGTGGAGAGTTCCCGGCGAACGCCGGTGGAGTTCGAAAAAACAATCGCTGTGATATTTTTGCCAGGCTGAAGAGGGGCCGCTCGCCGCCGTCTCTCTTCGAATTATCGCCCCCGTTCTTATCGTCCGCGACGCCGCTACGACCGGCTGAATCGGTCGAAAATGACCCAGCCGCGACGTTGGCCGTATCGAAACGCCTGCAGGTCTTGAAGAATAACGCTACAAACTTTCCGCTCGTGGGCGGGCTCTACCACACGCGCGAGGCGGTTCATGCCGAATAATGCGACTTCGAAGACAATAAACGCCGCGCTGCTCAAGCGCTTTGGCGCCGAATTCGAGATTGATCCCGAACTGACCGGGCTGAACGAACTGGAAAAAATAGCCGGCCATCGTTCGCATCGACGATACTTGCCTCGCCCGATAGCGCCCGATTTGCTTCGCCTCCTTTGCGCATGCGCCCTCTCTGCCCCATCCAAAAGCGATCTCCAACAATGCGATATCATCATCGTCAGCGACGCCACGATACGAAAGTCCATTGTGTCTTTTATTCCGGAGATGCCGTGGATCGATGATGCGCCGGTATTCCTCGTGTTCGCCGCGAACGGCCGGCGTTTGCCGACGATTTCCAAGCTCCGTGGCAAACCGTTCGCCAACGATCACCTCGATCTGTTCTTCAATGCGGTCGTCGATGCGGCAATCGCGCTCGCGACATTTATCCGCGCTGCGGAGGCAGTCGGGCTCGGTTGCTGCCCGATCAGCGCCATCCGCGATCATCCGAAAACCGTAAGTGATTTGCTGCACCTGCCAAATCGCGTCGTTCCGGTCGCGGGAATTTGTGTCGGCTGGCCGGCACAGGCCGGCGAGATCACGCCACGCCTATCGCTCAGCACCACGGTGATCGAAAATAAATACGGTGCGGACGATCTTGCAGCCGAGATCGACGCATATGATCGGCGCCGAGCAAAGTTGCGACCATATCGCCATCAACGGAATGCCGATCGTTGGGGCGAGGCATCCTTTTACGGCTGGTCTGAAGATAAGGCGCGCCAGTACGCTGAACCGATGCGCACTGACTTTGGTAGCTTTGTGCGTGGAAAGGGTTTTTGTCTCGATTAGCTGATAGAAGCGGTTTGACGGACGACTTTAGTGCGCAGTCGTGCGGGATCACCGGAGCGACCGATGATGAAACAGATCGTACTCCTGCTTGTCACGGCCGTAAGTCTTTCGTTGGCGCTAAATCCTTCTCACGCGCAAAGTGTCATGTCGCCATGTATGCGCGTTTGTGAGCCGCCGGCTAGGCTCAATACGCAGAATTGCTCTTGCGAAGAATCATCGCGCACTCAAACCAATCGCTGCGCTGTCGTGTGCCCAAGCCCGGACCAAAAGCTGGATCTCAAGCGCTGTCGCTGCGTGAGGAAGTGACAGCATCAATTCCGGCAACACATCGCCGCGGCGTCGCAGGCCGATCCAGCTCGATGGAATGACCCGAGCAAAGGTCGCATCCGTCGACACGCCGGTTATGCGACCTTCGCGGGATTGCCGGCCGAGAGGGGAGGTTGATGGCGGCGAACAGTGACCGTCTCGCCGACCTCGAATGCCATCAAATCTTCACCGACGGCCAGCGGCCCGGTGTAGGTCTGCCGCGTTTCGGCGAGAACGTCGTCGATGGTCGGCGGTGGAATTCTTTCGCTGCCAACCAGGACGATGTGCGTGAAGGCCGCAAGCTTCGGTTTGGTTTGAGCGAAGACCCGGCCGGCCTCGCGCGGCGTCGTGTGGTGCCCGATGATCCTCTGGACGTAGGCTTCCTGCATGAGCTCCGGCCGTGCGCTCGCAACCTCATGCACCAGCAAGTCGGCGCCGGCGCCATACTTGACGACATTTTGGTTGTAGCGCGTGTCGCTGGAGAATACTGCGACGCGCCCGGCGTATTCAAAGCGATAACCGTAACAGGGCTTGATGACTTCGCCGTGGTCGACCTCGAACGCGACGACCTTCACGCCGCCCTTCTCGTAGACCACGCCGTCGCGATCGAATTCGGCGATATCTGTCGCGACCCCCGAAAGCGGCAGCTTCTCATCGGCGGCGCGAATCTTGATGTCGAGCGCGTAGGCGCGCTCCAGGTTCTCCATCAGCTCCCGCGCGCCGGTCGGTCCGATGACGCGGTACGGCGTCTTGCGCGTCCCGAAATGCGATTCCAGCCAGCCGGTGAGCCATACGTCCGGAATGCCCGATGTGTGGTCGGAGTGATAATGGGTGAGCAGTTGCACATCGATCCGACCGATCGGAATCTTGAGCTGATGCAGCCGGATGGTCGCGCCGCGGCCGGCGTCGATCAGGAATTTCTGCTCGCCGGCCTCGACCAGGGTGCAGGGGCCGAAACGGTCCGGGCTCGGGATCGGCACGCCGGTCCCGAGCAGTGTCACCCTGAAGTCAGACCTTGTCATGAATTGATCTTGATGCCGGCGTCCTTGATGACCTTGGACCAATGCGCGATCTCGCTGCGCACCAGCGTGCCGAACGCCTCGGGCGAGCCGCCCCCCGGATCGACGCCGATCTTGGCGAGAGACTCACGCACCTTGTCGGTCTTGATCGCTTTGTTGATGGCGGTATTGAGCTGCGCGATCACCGGCGCCGGCGTTCCGGACTTCACCAACATGCCGGCCCAGTCCTCGCTTGCGAGCTTCGGATAGCCTGCCTCGATAATGGTCGGCACATCCTCGAGCGCAGCGATACATTTGTGCCCCATGACCGCGAGCGCCCGCAACTTGCCGGTCTTGATGAGCTGCACGACCGGTAGGACGGTTATGAACTGATAGGTGTTGACGCCGCCGACGAGGTCGCCGATCGCCTGCGGAAACTGCACGTAGGGCACGTGCGTCGCCTGCACGCCCGTTTCGAGCTTGAACAACTCGCCGAGCAGATGCGCCGGCGTACCAAATCCTCCCGACGAGAACGTGTGCTTGCCGGGATCTTTTTTGAGGAAGGCAATCAGTTCGGCCACTGAATGGACCGGAACCGACGGGTTGACCACCAGGACGTTATAGCCGGTACCGGTCTGGATCAGCGGAACGAAGTCTGTCTCCAGGTGGAACTGCGCGTTGGGAACGAGCGCTGGAACAGCCGCAATGGGAGCAGTCACGGACAAGAGGGTATGCCCATCAGCAGGCTGATGGAGGACCTCCGCCGTGCCGATGGTCATCACCGCCCCCGGCTTGTTCTCGACCACCACTTTCCAGCCCTCTGCGTCTGACAATGCGCTGGCAATGATGCGCGCGAGGATGTCGGGGGGTGTGCTCGCCGAAAACGGCACCACGATGCGAATGACGTTGGACGGGAAGGATTGCGCAAATGCCGATCCGAAGGCAGCGCCGCCACAAGCGACCGCCGCCGCTCCCGCCAGGAATTCTCGTCGATTCATTGCGTTCCCCTTCGTTTGCCGGCCGCCCGTTCGCGACGGACCTCAACCAGGTGAGACTGCGTGCGTCAAGGCTCGAACGAAAGGCTACCCCAACAGTTCATTACCGGATAATATCATTGTGCTATCGTCTCATAACATCTAGGAATGAGCGATCTCATGCCGTGGGACGATCGCACCAGGCGCCGCCTGAAATTGCGTGACCTCGATATTCTGTTGGCGGTCGTTGAAACCGGCAGCATGGGAAAGGCGGCAAAGCGTCTCAACACCTCCCAGCCCGCCGTTTCCAAGGCCGTCGTCGAGCTGGAAGATGCGCTTGGCGTTCGGCTCGTGGACCGCAGCCGGCGCGGCGTCGTGCCGACACCATACGGTCTTGCGCTCGCGCAACGCAGCGTCGCGATCTTCAACGACCTGCGACAAGGGGTTCAAGACATCGATTTTCTTTCCGATCCAACCAAGGGCGAAATCCGCATCGGAACGACCGAACCGATCGCGACGGCAATTGTTCTGCCTGCGATTGACAGGCTGTCGCGCAAATACTCCCGGATATTCTTTCACGTCGTCGCCGGCGATACCGCGTCGCTCTACAGAGATGTCAGTGAACGAAACATCGAATTTGCGATTTGCCGCATGATTGGTCGATTGCCCGACGAACTTGCTGCAGACGTGCTCTTTTACGACGCTTTTTCAATCGTCACTTCGGCAAAAAATCCTTTGACGCGGCGTCGCAAGCTTACGCTTGCCGATCTCCGCAACGAACCATGGGCGCTCCTTCCGTTCGATAGTTTTTTCGGCTCGGTGATTGCGGAGGCCTTCCGTGCCAACGGACAAGAACCTCCACGTCCTACGGTGGCGAGTGTATCGACCAATATACAAAATGAACTTCTCGCGACCGGTCGCTTTCTCACCGTTCTGCCAGGCTTCATGCTGAAAGTTGCTTGGCGAAATCTGGCGCTCAAGGCGTTGCCTGTGGCATTACCCAATGCACCAATGCCGATCGGACTGATCACGCTGAAAAACCGCACGCTCACCCCTCTCGCTCGGCTATTTATCGAGAATGTTCGCGCCTTGGCGAAACCACTGGCTAGACCCTAGCCGAATGATCCAAGTCCGGGCCTCGCGATGTCGGCTCATGGCACTCAGCGGCAGATCGCATTGTGATGGCCGACGGCCGCTTTCGGGGCAAAAGCGGACGCGAGTGGACGCGCCCTGTGACCAGGCTGAGGCGCTGGGAACTGACCGCCTCGCCAGCGCGTTACCTCTAATGGAGAAAAAGTATGCCAGATGATCTCGCCGACAGGGGTCCGCAGGATCGAAGTCGAATCAGCCTTCTTGAGCCCCATGAAGTTCAGTATTGGGCCGACAAATTCAATGTATCGAAGGAACGGCTTTCGGAAGCGGTGAGGAACGTCGGACACTCGGCAGATGCAGTTGAACGAGAGCTGAAAAGATTGGCGTAGAAAGCTTCGCGCGAGGCCAGCCGAGCTTTCGGTGCAGCAGCCGGCGAAGTTTGAGCTTGTATCAAACCTTCAAGACCGCACCCACCGCCGGATTTATGAGTCCACGGCCCAACCTTCGGCATCATGATACCGGATGCGCTTGATCTGATGGTCTGCACTCGCGCACAGCGGAACCAAATCTCTCTGCCGTGCATTTGCTTGCATGGGGATTTGTCGGGGTCGGGCGTGGGCGCAACTCTTTCAGCGCGGGGTGGCCGCAGGCCTCTTCGGCGTGATTTTCTGTTTTGCGGCCGGCGCCGCATCGGCGCAAGAATCCACGAAAGCATCCACGAAAGCCTCGACGCAGGCAGCGACGAAAGCATCGACGCAGGCAGCGGCGAAAGCCTCGACGAAAGCATCGCCGCAGGCAGCGACGAAAGTCCCGGCGCAAGCAGCAGCGAAAGCCTCGGCCGAAGCAGCGGCGAAAGCCTCGACTAAAGCAGCGGCGAAGGCATCGGCAAAAGCATCGCCGCAAGCAGCGGCGAAAGCCTCGGCCGGCGAAAGCCTCGGCCCAGGAATCGGCAAAAGAATCGGCAAAAGAATCGGCAAAGGAATCGTCGCAAGACGCATCGGCGCAACTGCCGCTGAAACTTTCAGGCAGCCAGCTCGAGCCGGTCCAATGGAGCGAGCTCGCGGGCTGGCCGGCCGATGATCATCTCGCCGCGTTCGCCGCCTATCAGGCGGGCTGCCGCGCCGCGCGCAAGACACAGCGCACCGGCGATCGCGCGGAGATTTCCGGAGCCCTGTGGAACGTCTGCCGCAACGCCATCGAGCTGAAGCCGCAGGATTCGGATACCGCGCGCGCCTTCTTCGAACGGAACTTTCAACCCGTTCGCATCGCGCGCCTGGGCGAGGGCGAGGGGCTGCTGACCGGCTATTTCGAGCCGGTTGTCGCGGGCTCGCGCTTTCCCAGTCCTGAATTCCACGTCCCGGTCTACCGCCGGCCGCGTGATTTGGTCGCCGCCGGCTACAACCCCGCCTCCATTGCATTTCCGAACAAAGGGGCGCGGATCGGCCGCCGTGACGGGAACAACGAGCTTGTGCCGTATTACGATCGCGGCGCCATCGAGGCCGGCGCGCTCGACGGGCAGAAACTCGAGATCTGCTGGCTCAAGGATCCGTTCGACCTGCTCACGATCCAGATCGAAGGCTCGGCGCGCGTGATTCTCGAGGACGGCACGCCGCTGCGCATCAGCTACGATTCGCACAACGGTTATCGCTACAGTTCGATCGAGCGCGTGCTCGTCGAACGCAATCTCATCTCGCGCCAGGAGATGTCGGCGCAGCGCATTCGCGACTGGATGGCCGCGCATCCCGAGGAAGCCGCGACGGTGCGCGCCGCCAACCGCTCCTATGTGTTCTTCCGCATCACCGGATTGTCGAACGAGGGCGAACCGGTCGGCGCGCAGGGCGTGCCGTTGACGCCCGGCCGCTCCATCGCCGTCGACCGGGTGCACGAATACGGCACGCCGTTTTTCATCGAAGCCAATCTGCCGATCGAGAGCGGGAAGTCGGTGTCGCGCTTCGGCCGGTTGATGATCGCGCAGGACACGGGATCGGCGCTGGTCGGACCGGCGCGCGCCGACCTCTACTGGGGCGCCGGCGACGACGCCGGCCGCATCGCCGGCCGCATTCGCCATCCCGGCCGCTTCGCGATGCTCGTTCCGCGCGAGCTCGACCTGGTCGCGGCCGGCAAGCACATGCCGCTGCCGGTGCCGAAACCGAAGATCCCCGAAGTCGAAGTCGACAAAACGGACGGCAAAGGCAACGCGCCTTCGCCCAGCGCCGGTGCGATCGCAACCGGCAAGGAACTCTCCAAGCATCCGCCATCGCTGGCGCCAAAACCGAAGATGGCCGCGAGCGACGTCAAGAAAGAAATCAAGAAAGAGGACGGCAAAGGCAGCGCAACGTCCGTCAACACCGGCGCGACCGTGGCCGGCAAGAATCTGCCCAAGCATCCGGCATCGCTGGCGCCAAAACCCAAGATGGCCGCGAGCGACGTCAGGAAAGAGGACGGCAAGGGCAGCGCAACGTCCGCCAACACCGGCGCGACTGCGGCCGGCAAGCAGCCGCTCAAGCATCCGGCACTGCCGCCTTCAAAACCGAAGGTGCCCGCGATCGAGGTCAAGAAAAAGGACGGCAAAGGCAAGGCGAATTCCGCCAACACCGCCAACTCCGGCGAGGATTGGCGCGCGACGGTAGGCTCGGGCCGGCCAGCCGCTCCCGCGCGCATGGCGAATTGAATCGATGTCGCGCCTGCGCCCATCTTCGAATCAATGTTGCTGATTTGGGCTGCTACTGCGCGTCCGGGAGGGTGAAGACCTCGCAGGGCGCGGCGATGCCGCGCAGGCGGTGCTCGCCGAGCGCCACCAGCGGCGTGGCGATCGCGGCGGCGAGCGCGCCCGAGATCAGGATCGAGCGGCCGAGCGGGCGGCAAAGCCCCTCCAACCGGCTGACCAGGTTGACCGCCGGCCCGATGGCGGTGAAGTCCAACCGGTCGGCGGCGCCGATATTGCCCCACAAGATCTCGCCGAGATGCAGCGCCGCGCCGAAGCGCAGCGGCGGCA